>ENA-ORXT01000254-ORXT01000254.1-marine-metagenome-genome-assembly--contig:-NODE-254-length-89610-cov-148.712743_pt1 | contig 89610 bp, 70 predicted proteins | sample MGYA00237868_ERZ511482 | MGnify/ENA metagenome assembly ERZ511482 | reverse complement strand
AGTCTTGGGTACCTGGCAGGCAGCCGCCACTTCTAAAAATCCCTTTACGATTCTAAAGAGATTTTTACAAATAAGACTATGGGAAGTTTAGTCTATTAATTGACAGTCTTGAATTTGATTTTAACACGTTTACCCTGACTTATTACCTCGCTTTTAAGGGGTTTTGACAGTAAACGGAGTAACGAATCTAATCCAGATAAAAAGCAACCTAAAAGGTATTTGACAGAATTAAAGTATACCCAAGTATATTTACAGATTTTGACCTGAAAGTGCTAAAGTCATAGCAGCTTGACCAACAGTTCTCTTACTTCTGAATTTATTTACTACTACTGAACATGCCTATATAATCTCTTAATCATAAAAAAAGCCTGAATCATAAATGATTCAGGCTTTTACTTTTACATTTTAAATGTATAGCTCTTTCTACAAACCTAATTTTGCTTTGACTGCTGTCATCAGATCGCTTGATTCCTCAGCATACAATAATGCTCCTCCGCTGGTATCAAATATCATTGTGTATCCTTGAGCTTTACCCATCTCATCTACTGCTACTCTCACCTTATCTAAGATAGGTTTATACAGCTCTTCTCTTTTTGCACCAATTTGATTTTGTACTGTTACTTCGTATTGCTTAATTTTTTCTTGCTCAGCTGCTAATTCTCCTTCTTTCTGCTGGATCTGTAATGGAGAGAACTCACCACTCTGAGCTTCTGTAGAGTATTTAGTATACTTCGTTTCAAATGTCTTAACCATTTGCTCTCCTTTGCTGATGAGCTGCTTCTGATAGGTCTGAAGTTCTGCATCTGCAGCTTTCACGTCAGGAAGTTCGGTCAGTAGAAGTGTAGAATTGATGTAGCCATATTTCTGAGCTGACATACTGGCTACTGCGATAATGCTACAAAATAGTAACAGGCTAATATTCTTTCTATAATTTGTCATAGTATCTTATTTAATAATAGAGACGCAAATGTAAGTGTATAAACTCCATTAATTAGCATTTTAACGAAAGATTAGTACTAAATATATGGAACTGTGAATGATAGCATATGCTTCTAATCAGGCTCAAATCCTAATACAATACTGAATCGTCCAAATCCAGGGAAATTAGGCGCATTGGGATCTTTATCAATACCCCAACCATAATCAAAGCCTAATAGACCAAACATAGGCAGGAATACCCTGACACCTCCACCTACAGTTCTCTGCAGGTCAAATGGATTGTAATCTCTGAAATTATCCCATACATTACCTCCCTGTAAGAAGGTATGTAGATAAATGGTGGATGAAGGATTAAGACTTAGTGGATACCTGAGTTCTACGGTGAACTTATTGAAGATGACTCCACCTCCAAGACCCAGCTGCGTATTAGTCCCTCTTCCATTCCCCTCGAAGTCAGTCGTCTCATAGCCTCTCTGTGATACGATCGTCGATCCTGTGATACCAGCATTCTGATTAGATAATCCATCTCCACCATAGACATATCGCTCAAATGGTACAATGCCGATGGACTTATTATAAGAACCCAGAAAACCCATTTTAGATGATGCCATCATGACGAGCTTATCAGTAAAGTTAAAGTACCACTCTGTGTCGAATCTCCATTTGTGGTATTCTAATAATTGAAATTTATTACCTTCCTCTATGCTATTAATGAATGATGCTTCACTATTAGGGTCTGTTAAGTCTCCATCTGTCAGCTTGTTAAATGCGCCTCTTGTTAAATTCTCTTGAAAAATAGCTTCATTACGTTCCTGGTCGCTTAGCTGGAAGAAATCATTACCTCTAAATAATGAATATGGAGGAGTCACCTGAATAGATAATGATATGCTAGAACCTCTACGTGGATATAACTGAGAATCTACGCTTCGCCTACTGAATGTCTGATTGATATTAAAGTTTCTAAACTTACCATTATCCACACCTATACCTGTCTGAAAATTCTCTAGATTTATCGTTTCTAAATTCAGAACAGTATTAGACACGAAGAAATCATCAGGCCACTTAATCTGGGATCCTAAACCGACGAAGAATCTAGTGATCCCCAGCTTACCCTGATTAAATGTCCTCTGATCAAATATAGATGCAGCAACACCCGCACTAAAACTTCTAGGCTTCTTACCACCTAACCATGGCTCGGTGAATGAGGCATTATAAGATCTAAAGAATCGACTATTGGACTGTACCCTCAGTGAGACTCGCTGCCCATCTCCCTGAGGAAGTGGGTTCCATGATCGTCTGTCTTTGATATTCTGAATCGAGAAGTTATTGAATGTCACACCCAGCGTACCTATCAGTCCACTAAATCCACCATATCCAGCAGATAGCTCTAGCTGATCTGATGGGGTCTCTTCCACAGTGTATATGATATCCACAGTGCCTCGCTGCTGATTTGGAATTGGCTGTACATCCAGTGTTTCTGGATTGAAATAGCCCAAATTGATCAGTTGTCTTTGAGATCTGATGATATCTGATCTACTAAATTTTTCTCCTGGCTTAGTCCTTAATTCTCTTCTGATGACATGCTCATGTGTACGATCATTACCTCGTATGACCACATTGTCTATCGTTGCTTGAGATCCTTCACTGATCCTCATTTCTATATCGATAGAGTCATTGATTATTGCTTTTTCAGTAGGCTGCACATCAAAGAAGAGATATCCATTATCTAAGTAAAGAGATGATATATCTCGACCATCGTCCTGACTAAAGCTTAAGCGTTTCTGCAAGAGCTCGTTATTATACACATCACCTTTACTGATACCAAGAACAGATGTTAATTGTTCATCAGAGTAAATAGTATTACCCTTCCATGTGATATTTCGGTAGAAGTACCTATTCCCCTCTTCTATCTCTATTTGCATCCTTATTCTACTATCTACACCTCTCCAGATGGAGTCCTTCGTGATAGCTGCGTCTCGATAGCCTAACTTATTATAGTGATCGATCAGATTCCTCTTATCGTCCTCATAGTCTGATTCTATAAATTTCGATTTCTTCAGGAATGTACCTTTCTTCTTAGTGCCTTTCAGTAATTTTCTAAGCTTCTTGTCCTTGACATTTTCATTACCAATGAAAGCTATTTCTTGAATTTTGACTCTATCATTTTTATTGATATTAAAAATTAAATTGACAGCATTAGCTTTTTTCTCATCAGTGATCTCTTGAGTAGTGACTTCGGCATCCAGAAATCCCTTTTCTATATAGTGCTCTTCTAATTTTTGCTCAGCCAGTTCTTTTGAGTTGACAGTGACTATACCGCCTCTGCTCAATATACCATCTACGATTTCTTCCAGGTTCGTGAATTGACCCTTTTTGACTCCTTTAAATGTATAACCTGTCATCGCAGGTCTCTCATATAGCTTAATCCTAAGATAGACGACGTCAGTAACGACACTATCCATTAAGATCTCTACATTTTCGAATAGTCTTAATCTGTATAAAGCTTTTAACCCTTGTGAGATTGCCTCACTGGGAAGCGTGATTTTATTTCCTTCTCGTAGTTTGGCGATTGATTTTATAGCATTGATATCTCTTTGACCTGCACCTTCTATGACTACTGCACCTATCTCATAGGTAGCTGGCTCTTGATCATAATCGTAAAAAGTGGGACTTTCTTCTTGAGCTAACAAGCTTCCACAAGCAGCAATAATTAAAATGAAAACGTAGGAAAACCGACTATGTACAGACATGTAATCTAAATCTTTGATAATCTATTGCTTGCAAAACGCAAACATAGCGTTAACGCTGGTTTTATTGTAGTTTTTAACGAAGCTTTAACCGAACAAAAATGAACTTTTTCCAGTTCAATATAGCACCTACTACGAATAAAATATGCCACTAAACTGCTGTAATTTGATCACTGGTTCTCCCAAATCGCCGCTCGCGCTGCTGATAATCTAAGATTGCCTCGTACAAATTTTGCTTTCTAAAGTCAGGCCAATATAAATCAGTAAAGTATAACTCGGTATAGGCCATCTGCCATAGCAGGTAGTTACTGATGCGCATCTCTCCACTGGTTCTGATCATTAGCTCTGGATCTGGATAAGCCGCTGTATGCAGATAGCTTGAGAATAGTGATTCTGTGATTTCATCTGCCGTAATATTACCCTGAACAATATCCTCCCCCATTCTTCGACTTGCATGTAAGATTTCCTCACGAGAAGAGTAATTAAGTGCTAAAATCAGGGTCATCCGCTTATGATCCTTCGTTTTCTCTACACCATCCTGCAGCGCTCTATATGTCTCTTTCGGTAATTGACTGATATCACCTATAGCTTGTAGTTTAATGTCATTATCTGTTAAGGTTTTGATTTCCTTACTTAACGTTTTGACTAGCAGACCCATCAGTGCATTGACTTCTCCTCTAGGCCGATTCCAGTTTTCTTTTGAAAATGCATAGAGCGTCAAGTATGACACCCCTATTTCGGCACATGCTTCTGTCACTTCTCTGACGGCTTTTACACCATTAGTATGTCCAAATACTCTTGGCCGGTTGCGAGATTTAGCCCATCTGCCATTCCCATCCATGATGATGGCTATGTGTTTTGGTAGATTCTCTAAGTCTATATGGTCTTTTATTGATTGCATAGATGTATTAAATCAGTGACAAAATTAACATAAAATCATATCTGAGACTTAGTATTCCAGCAATAAGGCACTTCAGAATCATAATATATTTTTTAGCCCGGGGTTTTTATCTTGCCATTCGGATCATTGAACGAGTTGTCGGGTGGGTTGATCTAAAGCTTATCCGATTCGGGAATGATTCATCTCTTGATGGAGTTAGTCATAGTAGAAATCAATCATAACAAATCATGATAAAACATATAACGATCAGTCTTTTAGCCATATTCTTCACATCTTCTTGTTCATTTCTGGACCCATGTGAGAATAAGGGTCTCTTTATTAAGAATCACACCTCCTTTATAGAAGAATCTGTCAAAAATCAAGATAAATATTCAGATGAAGACTGGGAAAAGCGAGATGGTGAGTTTGAGGCAATGATAGAAGATTGTTATGAAAATATAGAATCACAGCTGGATAAGTCCGAGAAAAAAGCTTTCTGGGTCAGAAACACTAAATATTTGTCGCTGAGAGTCAAAAATTCGACGTCTGAAGGAATGGAAGAATTAACTGAGGTGATGAGAGATCTATCTGAAGATGGGGTCGCACTGGTAGAAGGATTTAATGAAGTATTTGGAGAAGATTTCACGGAAAGCATTGATGCATTCGGTGATGACATGAAGGAAATTTTTGATGAAGACTTTAAGAATAAGATGAAGGAAGTTTTCGATGAAGATTTCAAAAACAAAATGAAGGACGCTGTTGAAAAAATAGAAGGAAGCTTTAAGGAAATAGGTGAAGGGCTAAAGGAGGTCTTAGAAGAGATAAAGTAGTGTAGTCAGAAGTCTCTGAGGCGTAGCTTTAATTCAGTCGGGCACTTTTACAGAAACGGTAGCCGTATCTATGGCTCTTCTCTACGCAGAATAGATATGTATATCATAATCATACTAATGATACTCCCTATACACTACTCGCCTCACATACTTATGTGCATCGGCTATGTGGACCAATCCAGTTTACATATAAGTGAACAAATTTATTTCCGAAATACTCTGTACAAGTCACTCTGTAATTATTGCCGCCTATATTAACTATTTTTCAATTTATAACTTCCCAAAGAAAGTCGGTACTAATAGTCGCCATATAGGGCTTACATCATTTCGACAGGTAAGACCTTCTAACAATATTTACTATTAAGGAGATAATACAATATATCTTAACTGAAACTTATAACCCTGGAAGGGTAATATTACTATAACAATGAGTTCAACCCATTATTAAAATCCTACGCTCCGTAGCTTCGGTTGAGCCGAAGTACTTTGATGACCTTATTTTTATCATCAAATAGTCTGACGATGTAGAATCCTTTACGCAGATCTTCTACACTGTAGACCTTACCTTTAGAATGTTGATTCGTCTGTATAGCCTTACCTATAATGTTATAGATGACTACAGTCGATACCTTAAGATCATTCTTGATCGCAAAAAAGTCTGTCGCAGGATTAGGATAAATCAGTATATCGGTATTACTCTTCTCTTTTCTAAAAGTTTGAGACTGAGTCGCATCAGCAAAGGACTGACTTTGCCCTATAGTAACGGTGGCCGTTGCTGATATGAGTATGATCGATATGATGATTTGCTTTAACATATTTTCTACGAAGGCAAATATAGGAAAGATATATTATAACTAAGCACCATACATTACGATAATTAGTAATATGTTGGCCTACATGATTACGACATGTCGCCTACAAAACATAGGCAAACTAAATTTATTTAATCTATAAACAATAATAGTCTTTTACTACTAATGACTTTCATCCGTAACTGACATCTTAAAGACAATGAATTCTATAATACTTCTATGATTCAAATATTTAGCAAAATAGATTAGTAGGTCTCAATCGCTATCTATACTTTTAAATATGCGGATTGTCATCATAGGTAATGGAATCAGCGGTATCACTGCCGCCAGATTCATCAGAAAGCTAAGCGATCACGAGATCACAGTAATCTCTTCAGAAACAAAACACTTCTTCTCTAGGACTGCGCTGATGTATATCTACATGGGGCATATGCGATATGAAGACACGAAGCCATATGAAGATTGGTTTTGGGAAAAGAACAGAATCGACATCGTACAGGACTACGTGAAGTCAGTGAATACTTCTGAAAAAACTTTACAATTAAATAACACTACCCTACCCTACGATAAGCTCATTATAGCTTCTGGATCGAAAAGTAATATGTTTGGCTGGCCAGGTCAAGACCTTAATGCTGTAGCAGGTCTGTACTCTTATCAGGATTTAGAGCAGATGGAAGAATACAGTGAGGGTCTAGAAAAGGCTGTCATCGTAGGAGGTGGACTCATCGGTATAGAGATGGCTGAGATGTTTCACTCCAGAAATATTCCCGTGACGATGATCGTCAGAGAGGATGATTATTGGAATAATGTACTCCCGCCTGAAGAAGCAACAATGATCAGTCAGCATATTAAGGAGCATCACATCGACTTAAGATTAGGTTTTAACCTGCAAGAGATTATAGATGATGGAACTGGACGTGCTTCTGGGATCATCGTGAAGGAGACAGGAGAAAAAATCGAATGTGGATTCGTAGGATTGACAGCAGGTGTCAGCCCCAATATAAGCTTCTTAGAGTCTTCCGGTATTGAGACTGGTCGAGGGATCAAAGTAAACGAATACATGGAGACAAGTGCGACTGATGTCTATGCCATAGGTGACTGCGCAGAGCGTACAGTGCCAGTCGAAGGTAGACGGCCTATCGAAGCAGTCTGGTATACAGGCAGAATGATGGGTGAGACCGTAGCATATAATATATGTGGCAAGCGCATCCCGTATGAACCTGGAATATGGTTTAACTCAGCTAAATTCATAGATATAGAATATCAAGTATATGGTACGGTGCTCAATCAGCCAGCAGATCACCATACTTCTCTCTTCTGGAAGCATCAGGAGGGCAGACACAGTGTCAGAATCGTATATGATAAGAATAGTAAAGCTGTATTAGGCTTTAATCTATTCGGCATCAGGTATAGACATGAAGTATGTGAGAAATGGATTAAATCCAAAACACACATAGAAGAAGTCCTACAAAACTTACCACTTGCTAACTTTGATCCCGAATTATATAAGGAGTATGAATCTGACATTGTAGATCAGTATAATAAGATAGCTGGTACACAGATCAAGCTCAAAAAGAAAAGAGGCCTCTCTGGAGTCTTACAATTTCTAACTAATCATGCCTAAGCCATTATGAATTTGATACAGAAGATCGGGATTGCATTATTGATATTTGCCATTGCCACATTTATACTATCTCTAGGTATGAGTGAGGTCACCTTAAAGGCAGGTAATATTTTTGCGAAAACAGACTATCATAAAAAAGAAATTCTGACGCAAGCTGGAGAAGCTGGAATACTCAATAAAACGTACAGCTCTAATTTTTCCTTTATTAACGATTATAAGAAAGTCATAAAGAAGGCTCAGGCCTCACTCGCTGAGAAGCCAATACCAGATGGTGTGCCAGAATGGGAATATAAGATCGGGGATTGGGAGATGAAATCGTATGTGACAGAATCCCTGAAAGCTTCCACCGGTGGGATTATAAAAAATCATTGGGGATTACTGTTCTTCATGACTTTTGGTCTGGGCATCATAGGTGCATTACTCTACATTATGCCCATTTTTAATTTGATTCCTGGCATAAAAAATAATCAGATCTACCAAAGCTCTATGACCAGGGGACTTAAGTTGTCTGTCAGATCATTTTTCCTAATTGCCACTATTTTAGGTGTATTACTTTATGGGATTATATATATGGGATCATCAGTCGTCTTTCCGCTGCTGACTGCAGTTGTGATCGGGATCATATACTATTTAGTCATGTATAGAGATGATCAAAAATCAATGACTCCTCCCAAGTCAGCTTCTCCTAATATTACGGCGTGGCTGGGCGTCATCACAGGGACTCTACTGATAGGATTCTACATATTATTATACTGGGCACCAGAATACATCAATAACTGGATAGAACTTGTCAATCCTATCAGCATCAAGCTATCTGGTAATGATGCAAGCCAGTGGTTTCTCTATGGATTCTTATATACGATCATCGTACTCGTCATGGGCATCAGGATGATCGCTAAGTACAGAAATAATAAATATCAAATGGTAAGGACTGGAAGTGTGATGTTCTTTCAGACTGCATTCGCATTTATGATACCAGAATTTATGGCAAGGCTTAATGCGCCTTACTTTGACTTTAAAAATATATGGCCTCTTAATTATACTTTCTTTTTCGACTATAATATCAGACAGCTTCTCGATAGTGGTAATCTAGGAATCTTCATGCTGGTCTGGGGTATCGCCTTAGCACTTATCGGCGTGCCAGTCATCACTTACTTTTTTGGGAAGAGATGGTACTGTAGCTGGGTATGTGGCTGTGGGGGGCTAGCGGAGACACTGGGAGATCCTTACAGACAGTTATCGGATAAGAGTCTGAGGGCGTGGAAATATGAGCGCTATATCATCCACGGCGTATTAGTATTTGCAGTGATCATGACCATCATGGTGCTCTATACCTTCTTCACTGGATCATCACATGTCATCTTAATGGACAGTAATACGGTCCGTCAGTGGTATGGTTTTTTGATCGGCTCAGCTTTTGCAGGAGTCGTAGGTACAGGATTTTACCCATTGATGGGTAATCGGACGTGGTGTCGCTTTGGCTGTCCACTAGCTGCATACCTGGGACTAGTTCAGCGGTTTAAGTCAAGGTTCAGGATCACTGTGAATGGTGGTCAGTGTATCTCATGTGGAAATTGTTCGACTTACTGCGAGATGGGCATCGATGTCAGAGCTTATGCTCAGCGAGGTCAAGACATCGTCAGGTCATCATGTGTGGGATGTGGTATCTGCTCTGCAGTATGCCCACGGGGTGTATTAAGATTAGAAAATGCCAGTGAGGATATCAATACTAGAACTGATCAGCTCAGGACTATACATATTTCTGAAGATCAGATTAGGCTACTAGACTAAGGAGCTGTCGCTTTATTAAATCCGACAGCCCTTTTGAAATGGCAAATATCATAGCAATAAGAACCTCATCACATAGATGATTTAAGCTATAACATGGACAATTTTTCTTTTGAATAGCAAATTATATATAGATGGTTTATTCGACTATAGAGATTTTGTATAACTAATGGATACCATACTTACAGGTAATTTTAGATTTTGATTAATCCCAAGCGAGCTTAAGTTTGAGACTTTATCTGATGCTATTTTATTAATCTAAGCTTTTAAAATACCTGCCTATGCCAAGCAGTCTAGCTCAGCATTTCTAAGGATATATCTGCGTATTTCGCTTAGATCTAAAGAAATTTTGCTCTCACTTTATTAGACCAATCTCAAGTACTTTAGATATAACTTCAGTATAAGATCGTGAAAAGCTACGACAAGATTTTCAGTTTAATTATTGAAATAACTATTTTCATTCTTCATATGAGATTAGAATTATTCATCATTTTGTCAATTATCTTTAATCTGACAGGATGCTCCAGCAGTAATCAGATAGCAATCAGTTAAAGTTAAATTCATCCATTTTCATAAAAGAGTATCGGCTCAAAAATGTCTCCTCATACAAAAGGAATCAAGTATATAAGAGTAGTTGATTAGATCCTCCTACGTCAGACGCCATAAATAGCATAACCGATAATTTACTATTTTGCAATCCATGAGCCAGATAGAAATTCGCACAGTAGACGTAACACAATATATCAAACCCTTGAGAGAAGGTGGCTCACTACCAGCCATTGTGGAAGCAGATGATGACTTCCTCTACGTCCTAAAATTCAGAGGCGCAGGACAAGGGACAAAGGCCCTGATCGCAGAACTGATTGGCGGACTCTTAGCTAAGGAAATAGGTTTAAATATGCCTGAATTAGTCTTCATGAATCTTGATAATTCATTCAGTCAGACGGAACCAGATGAAGAGATCCAAGACTTATTAAAATTTAGCGTTGGGCTTAACTTAGGCTTACATTATTTATCAGGGGCCATTACTTATGATCCTCTTGTCTCAGTAGCCGATTCACTTTCTGCATCTAAAGTAATACTGCTTGACAGCATGATTAATAATATCGATCGTACTGCTAAAAATACCAACCTCCTTAACTGGAATAAAGAACTATGGCTTATAGATCATGGGGCAAGTCTGTATTTTCATCATAACTGGAAAACTTGGAGATCGCACCTGACTCGTACTTTCCCTATCATCAAAGACCATGTACTATTAGATAGAGCTACTGATCTGGACGTAGCTGCCCGTGAAATCAAAGCCGCAATCAATAAATCTAAAATTAAGGAGATCATCTCACTGATTCCAGAAGACTGGCTGGTCGACGACTCCTTGACACTGAGTAAGGCGGAGATGAGAGAGGCATATGTAGAATTCCTCAATAGCAAACTGAACATGATTGACTCACTTGCTAAAGAAGCTTTAGATGCCCAATAAAGTCACTTACGAATATGCCACCATCAGGCTAGTCCCTCTGGTGGAACGAGAGGAATTCATCAATATAGGTGTCATCTTATTTTCAAAAAGAAAAAAATATCTCAACATGAGATATCATCTGGACCAGAAAAAAATAGCAGCTATATCCTCTGAAATAGAAACCGATATGATCAAGCAATATTTATCAGCTTGGGAGGCCATATGCAGAGGAGGTCCAGAGGCTGGTAGAATTGGCGAATTAGAAATGGCCTTTCGCTTCCGGTGGCTGGTCGCGAAAAGAGACACCATCATCCAAAGCTCAATGACGCACCCGGGTCTCTGTGATGATCCTGAAAAGGTCTTAGAACAACTCTTTAAGAGAAATGTGCTCTGAATGTAGAGAGCATAAATAAGACTTCCTCTTAACCTTAACAAAAGGTTTCATTTAGAAGAAGCACCTAATTACTGTTAATAGAATAAAAATACAAATATCACTGCAAAAAAATCAGGTTTCAAATCAGCGAACATCCAAAAGAAAAGAGTTCTCATCACATGAATAAGCTCAATCAATCCCTTATAAGTGTCATCATGCCTGTCAAGAACACCGCAAAATATTTAGCTGCATGTGTCGACTCCATCATAGCTCAGAGCTATCAGCGCTGGGAATTAATCGTCGTCGATGACCATTCTACAGATGGTAGCAAAGACATGCTGAGTGACTATGCTCTACGAGATGAAAGGATCAATATATTAGAGAATGAAGGTAGCGGCATCATAGAAGCATTAAGACTTGCCTATAAGCACACAAGTGGCGCATACATCACCAGAATGGACTCTGATGATATCATGCATATAGATAAATTAAAACTGTTACATCACGCCCTAATAGAAGAAAAAGATACTTCACTTGCCGTCGGTCTGGTAGAATATTTCAGCGATGGTCAGCTAGGTGAAGGCTATCGAAAGTATGCATCATGGTTAAATGATCTAACACAAAAGTCAGGCAATTTTTCTGACATTTATAAAGAGTGTCCTATCCCCTCCCCTTGCTGGATGTGCAGCAGAGAAGTCCTTGATGAAGCTGGAGCATTTCATCCTGATGTCTATCCCGAGGATTATGACTTAGCCTTTAGATTTAAATCTGAGCAGCTTAAGATCAAGCCAGTCAATCAAATTATTCATTATTGGAGAGACTATCAGAATCGAACTTCCAGAACTGATGAGCATTATAGTGACAATCGATTTTCAGCACTCAAAGTCTATCACTTTATCAAACAGGATTATAAATCTGAGGAGCCACTGATTCTATGGGGCGCTGGGCATAAAGGCAAAGCGCTAGCTAAGCTTTTAATCAAAGCTGAAGTAACATTTTCTTGGATCTGTAATAACCCTAATAAGATAGGAAAAGACATCTATGGTAAAATATTACTTAGCATGAATGTCTTAAATGAGATGACACAGGGACAAGTTATTGTATCAATTAGTACAGGCCATGAGGACGATGCTATAGATACGATGATTAGGCAAAATGCGAAGCTAAAATTTTATCGTTTTTCATGATATATAAAGTCTTTTATCTCGTTATTCAATTGTAGCTCCTACTCTCTTCATTCGCTTGATCAGATTCTGAATGTACTTTGGCTTAGTCCCATCAAGGTACATCAGAGTGACTGTATTCTCATCGCTCGGATGATATTTAAATGGTGGTAGTTTGACCCGCTGATATCCTAACTTTCTTATATAGAAAAACCCTATCCCTGGCAGCGGTGCTGTTGTGAAAGAATACCTGACGCCTCTATTGTACTCATATTCAATCGCAAAAGCTGATAATAAATAAATCGCATTAGTCCCCCTGTATTCAGGCAGTATGGCTAATCGATTAGTCTCTACAACATCAGAATCATGATTTAAAAATTCAGGTAATGCATGATACTGCTCTAATTCAAAAGCACCATCAATTCTTCTGATGCTTCTGATACAACCGACTAATGTATTATGATGATAGACGCCAAACCAAGTGCTGACAGAATCAAATTTATCATGTAAATACTTATGTCGCCCTTCATGTAAAATAATAAGTCCCGATGGATTATTAACTGAAAATTGCCAGCCAAGTTCTTTAATATAGATAAGATATAGCAGTCGCTTGACTTCGCTTATCTCTTCTGGACTTGATAAGACTTTCGTATAAAACATATTAATACCCTCCTACGCTTCTTTCGAAGTAATGCGTTTATCGTACGGGTATACTGTAATATTTTATTAAGCCGTTGCAACAAATTATCCACCATCAGCACAAAAATTAATTCACTGATCAATGATCTCCTACTGTAAGTTCTTCCACAAGATATCATGAAGCCCTTTTCTAAAGTACAAATAAATAAGCAGTAAGACAACTAAAACTTAAATCGATCTTGCTTTAAGTATATTAAGTGTCATCAGAATAGAATCGCTTTGAGAAGCTTCTATATGAATTTGTGTTACGTTTCTAAATGTAAAAGACAGTGAAGCGGCATGCAGCATCATGTCATTTTGATTAAAAGTCTCTTTCCATAATCGGTTCTGCTTACTGCATCCATGAGGCCGATCACCTATGATGGGATGGCGTATATGAGCCATGTGCTTTCGTAGTTGATGAAATCTACCTGTATGTGGTCGCAGGGCTACTAAGGTATATCTGCTCGTGAAGAACCCAGCAGATGGAACACCTATCTCATAGTGCGCTATGGCACGATATTCAGTCACAGCTGATTGCCGCTTATCCTCGTGACTTAGTGCATAGTCTATGGTATCTGACCCGTGGATGTATCCTCTGACAATGGCAATATACCTTTTCGTGACTTTACGTTCTTGGAAAAGTTGACTCAGTTCAGCGCAGACTTCGGAGGACTTAGCGAATAACAAGACGCCAGATGTCTTCCTGTCTAACCGATGCACGAGATATACTTTTTGATTAATTTGATCTCTTAATTGTTGGAGTGCAACATGCGTGACATCCGCCGCTATTTTTGATCGATGGACGAGAAGACCATGAGGCTTATTGATGGCGATCATGTCATCATCTTCATATATAATCTCTAATGGAGGAATCCCCTTCATCTTCTGGCAATATTAATTAAAGATATATTACAGACAGATAATCGAACCATAAAGTTAATAACTATATCAGGGACATAAATACGCTAAAGATTATTATCTTTTGTGATATATATCGCTTCAAATTGATCTTCTGTCTGAACAATCTAACCACAGCCAAACAACAAAGCTTATTCATTCGATAAAGCTATAGTAGATAGAAAAATATAGTTGTCTAAAATTAAAAAATAGCTTTATGCTGATCTGTGCGATACAATAAGAGGCACTATAATAATTCATAAAGGGCCACGCTTTATTTTTGATAGCTATTGAATTAAAAAGTGACGCTGTATATTTTAAATAAGTTGAATAAAAATAAACTGATTATTATATGAGTGCCTATGTTCTTTTTAAAGTAAATACGACCGAGCGTTTATTTAATAGCAGGCAATATTCATATCAGTTATCCATATAAAACGATGTAAGCCTAAAAAATCATGTCGCAAGACAATTATGTCCTACCACATGATTTGAAATAACTTTCATAAATAGGGTGGTCCTATGGATACAACTCACTTCTCTTCCAGATGCCATCTGCTAAGTACCAAATGCCAAATTCATTAGCATCGACAGTATGGCCTGTAATGTAGGCTCCATTATCGTCGCCAGCAGGTATATAGTCAAGTCTAATATCTTTAGAATCTAAACTGATTTTGGATCCTGGTAAATATTCACTCAGTACCCAAACTCCATTTTTCAAATAGAAAAATTCAAACTGACCAGTATTAGTTGAGTAGACGAATAAGCCCGCTAAATTAATAGAATCAGGTGCAAAGTATTTGATTCGTAAATCTCCGCCAGTTATATTTATTTTGGGCTGAGGAATATTCGGATTTTTGACCCATGCTCCATCTTTTACATAGTACTGATTGAATTCTCCAGACTGTGTAGAATACACATTAAGTGATGCAAAATATTGTTCATTCGCAGGATAAAAATTCATCCTCAGATCTTTCTGTGCATAAACAGATAGACTGATGAAACCGACCAGCATGATGACTGCTATTGTTTTAAAAAAACTACTCTTCATTTTCTTATTTATTTACGATGATAAAAGATTATAATAATTCACTGCTGCTAATAAAATATTAGTTTAAACTTTATGAACTATAGGGAGAGGATTATTATACCAATGGAAAGTGCCTCTGGTATTATTACTTAGCTATGCTACATCTTAACAGAACTGCAATGTAAGCTTATTAACTTAGAAGATCGTTATCACTTAGTTAAAGGAATTATAAAATCGCTCCACTCATGAGCTATAGTTTTACAACATCAGTATCTAATCATAGCGTAGTCTGATCAGCTCTCAAGAAGCAGATTCTGAATCGAATGCATAATAACCTCAGTCATTGTGTAAGCAAAAACCCTACTTCATCTAATAAGATGAACTACTCCCTGAGATGTCCGATCAAATACATCGCCATTTTCTTCATACCCTGTGAGCTCTAGCATCCAGGAGTAGACGCCAGCACTCGCAGGATCATTTAAGTAGTTCCCATCCCACATCTGCTCATCATCCACGGTGACAAAGACTTCATTGCCCCATCGATCGAATATGGAAAACCTCATGGCAATGATATCTTCACCAAACACACCAAACTCATCGTTTGCTCCATCATCATTGGGTGTGAAAGCATTAGGGACGTATACTTGAGTGGGGCACTGGCGTGTGAGGAGAATCTCGTCGCTACCAGTGCAGCCGAATTCATCTACGACTCGTACATCATAGCTTCCGGCTTCAGTCACTGATAAAGTACTTAAAGTAGAACCATCATCCCATAAGTAGCTGCTGTATGTTCCTGCTTCCAGTAAGGTCATTAGTGGAGCCGTCGGACAGAAGACTGAATCTGCACCCAGATTTGGTTCTGGATTCGGCATCACCACAAGATCAATGATCGCAGGAAAAGTAACACAGCCTGAGACAATCCCAATCACCTCATATGGACCAGAATCGCTGAGCTCTGCGGACTCGATAATAGGATTTTGATCTTCCGAAAAATAATCTTGTGGTCCAGTCCACTCATAAGTAGCTCGCGCCACATCTGACGAGGTAAGCCTTATCTCATCTTTTATGCAGAATATACCTACTGGATCAGCGACAACCGACTCTCTCTGGGTAATCTCTATGTCATTCTCTAATTCTTCAAATAGATCAAAGCAAGTATCGTGAATAAATAAACGGGTCGGATAATTACCCAGCTCATTATAGATCCTTTCGAAATTGTGATCCAGCACTGTATCACCAGGCGCTAAGACCCAGCGCACATTATACCTATCTGGTGGTAACATCGTCTTAAAAAATACAGTATCATTCAGACAGCCACCATCTGGGATGGGACTCGCATTGAGCCGATTAAAGCTTGCCCCACCGCTATATGCATATGACTCATACTCCCCTAAGCCATATGCCTTGGCGATCACTCCACAGCCGCTGCTGCTGATGGTATGATCACCAGAGTTAACTCGTAGTGTGAATGAAGCGTATTCTCGATTCGGCCCCATCAGCTTTACATCATTGACCAGATCAAGTATCGGCATACCATCGAAGACCACATTAGAAGTATCACTGCTTCTGCTGATGACATTGATATAATTCTCTTCTATCAAGGCAAATGGAGAATTATACAAAGTGACAGTATCTCTTATTTGCAATACACTATTCAGATAAAGCATAGATGGATCACCGTTACGCATATTGGCGCAGTCAAGCTGATTCATATATTGAGCGATAAGTATAGGCCGATTAGATTCTATATAGGATGCTCGACTATCTTCAAACTCTATAAATTCCCCGCTCATGACAGTGAAACTCTCACTATCTCCATCTTCATAGAGGACCTCGACTGTTGTGTTATCCTCAGCGGCTAATATCCTATAGATGTCTTGTATGCCCTCCTGAAACGGGGCGGAAACAAACTTGTTAGCCCATGCACTAATTGGAATGGCCTGTTCCAGAAGATTATCTCTTCCAGATCTATTACAATTAAGCGCAGTGTATCTGTGTCCACAAAAAAGATAAAATGGCTTATCTCCTCGTAAATAACTACCTGATAAATCACCTAACGGAGCAGCTCCAAATACCTGATAAGTCTGTCCAGCGTCTAGCGTGATGCTCAAGACTGAACCTTCACGCTGACCTGACTGAATATCTGAAGATAGGGTGATATCGATGGTGGTATTATCCTGATGAGCGACAACCAAAAATTGTGATGGATAAAAGCCATCCGAAAATATATCAGTATAACCTTGGTAACTTAGGCTATAATATTCTCTGTCTACTGCAGCTACTGGAAGGACGATGGTCGCTTCTGCACGATTTCTAAAGTACTGATGAATGTAGACCGAGACCAGATCATCTGACTCGACTTTCATCGCGTTATTAACCACCATACCAGAGACCATCGTTTCAGCGAATGGTGGAAGCTCAATGATTGTCACATCATTAGCACTGACAGTAAAGTCCCTTGTAAATCCTTGTAATGGCGATGAAATCGTACCTCTCGTATCAACTCTTGATGTGATCATGACCACCTTCGTATTTTGGCCAGGATTCCGATGCTGCATGAAGCTGAACCAGAATTCTGTGCCTTCGTTAGATTGAGATAAGAGAGGCACTAAGACTATCACAGATAGTAGTATAATAAAGAAGAATCTATCTCTTAATAACCTATGTGAATTTATATCAGTGAATGTCATTCTCATCAACATCACTAAAAATATAAAACTAATAAATAGATACCTAAATATCTGGTGTCATAAGAGGTTCTATGTCAAATGATAAGAATTCCATATTGGTGGTGGTCGCTTAGCACTGTCTCCCTATGTCTTTCTGTATAGGAAACTTTTACCTGTCGGTATTGATATTAAAGATTAAGCCTCACCGTAAAGTTATGCGTCCCTCTGAATGGATCAGTCGCACGATAAGCATAGTCAATTCCTACTTTCCTATTCTCTAACTTCTTTACGGGTAGATATAAAGAGAAGCCTGCAGCAAAGCCTGTATAGACATCGCGCTCTGCCTGACTGCCTGCATCTAGCTCTATCTTATATGCCGCCCGTAGAGCTACAAAATCCTTAAAGAAGAATTCTACTCCAGCTCCTACTTCATCTCTCGAGAAAGAATTAGCCGTAAAATTAGCTAAGGTTCTGAACTTGATATCTTCAGTCGGCAGAAAATCATAGGATACCCCTATATTCAAAACTGAGGGTAACTCAAAGCTCTCCGCTCGCGCATCGAATGTAATGGGAAAGTCTGTCGTCGTACCAGGATTATCTACCTCATAAGATAAGCCTTCTCCACTAAAGGTCATCGGTGATCCGATGTTACGCAGTGAGATGCCTAATTTAAAATTATCGTCTTCACCGGTGACATACTGCACTCCTGCATCTAGTGCTATACCAAAGGCACTGGCATTCGTCAATGATTCAGAGATGCCTCTGACTAAGATGCCCACTGATATTTTATTATCATAGATATAAGAATAACCCACTCCGATATGAAAGAAATTCGGAGAAAAAGAACCACCTGTCCCTTCTGGCTGAGCTGATGTCGTAATCGGAATATCTCCAAAATCGACTGAGGTCAGAGTGATGCCAAAGGCACTATTCTCCCCCATCTTACGCCCAAATCCTAATGCATTAAGTCTGATATCAGTACCTTCAAAAAGACGTGTATTGCCGATTAATAATTCGGTGCCTTCCATGCGACTTAGGCCTGCAATATTAAGTCTAAGTGCCTCCACACCGAAGACTGATGCTGTACTCATAGAGTGTAGCCCCGCACTTCTTGCCCATGGATTAAATAATAATTCAGTTGCTCCTGCTTCTCCCTGTCTGTCAGGATTACCTGCATCTACCTGTACACATGCAAGTAGGGTTATCATCACGATCGCAATATATTTTAGCTTCCTAACCATCATGAATCACATTGATTTTTATACTTCATCATTATCTTCATTATAATCCTGCTGGGTCAAACTTACGATTCACACCAAAAAACTTAATGGTTCTTTCCGCTCCCAGATCAGGTGCTTCTACATGTATCAGGTATACACCACTTGCTACTGGAATGCCTCGACTATTCTTCAGATCCCATTCTATGTCAGGATTAGCCTGTGTAGACCTGATGCCTGGATTAGATCGATTAGTCCCTTGTATTATGCCTCTCTCGTCTCTTCTGAACTGTCTGATGAACTTGCCGTCCAATGTATAAATAGTCACATTAGCCCTATCTGGTAGATTCGTAATTTTTACTACAGTCTCTAATCTGCTGGTCTCATATTCTGAGAATGCATAGTATGGATTAGGCGCGACATTCACATTGCTAAGCGCATTTTCTACCTCTGAGGCATCTATATCCGTCGCTTCCTTTCCAGATATCTCAAAGACGTAGGAAGGTAATTCGCCAATGTCATCACAATTAAAAGATTCTGATCTAAGGTTAAAGTCTTCTTCCTTACTGTAGGGATTCTCCACTCTGAGCTTCACGATCACATCATTAGGGATGAGACCTTCTGAATAGCTCAGAAGCGATGTTCCTTCTGTTAGCACAGGTATGCCCGCCCATGTCACTAGCTTTAATGGGTCTCTCTTAAAAGTAAAGACAAATCTTGGATCAAGTCTTTCTCTAAAATCTGCACATTCGTCATATTCTTGTCTTGTCACATAGATGAAGTGCTGACCGCCAGTGATAAAATTCCATAGACTAAAATCAGCTCCTGGCACACCTGCAGTAAAAAGATTTTCACTTGGATTAAACATCATGTCAGTCCCGAGTGCAGTTTCTTCTCCATAGAATTCTAATAGCTCTTCATTATAAGTTGAATTTTCTCCAAAGAAAATATTCAACCGCTTACCTGTCTCGACATCTACCGCATAGCCTGGAAACCAGCCCATGCCTCTACCATCGCCATCTTCATCTGGTCTGCCATCGCCATCATTATCATCTTTACCTACGGAAGGTGCATCACGCAGGTCAAATTGATTGACATCTCCTTCATTGATAAAGCCAGCTTGTCTAAACTCTGCAGTGGATGTTTCTACGATCACACATCTGGACCACTTAGATTTATCTTTAGTAAATATGATATCTACATTATTAAGATCAGCAAGACTAGTCTTATCACGTAAGTCTTCACCTCCTCCGAAGTCTTTCCACGCAGGCGAAATGGAGCCACCGATTCTGTAATCCGCCAGTATAAATGGTGCAAAAGCACCTACTCCAATATTATTAAACTGTTGATCTGGGTCTAATGACTGATCAGGCTGGTCAGTGTCAGTCTGAAGATAGTCGTACGCTGTGTTCTCACTATCAGGAATCAAGGTCAGCCAGTTAGTACCAGAAAGATCTTGGTATTCTACTCTAGAGCCTATGACACCATTCGTTTCGCTAAGGCTCCCAGTCTCTTCTGTCTGCCCTACTGTGATCGTAAATCCAAAGTCTCCAACGATCTGATCATTAATCACATCTATAGATGGGCCAGTCGCTACGACTTCCCCATTATCTACATTAGTCAAGATCCATGATGCGCCTGGTGCTATGGCACATGTCGCTCCACCAATAAAGTCTCCAACAAATTCTAATTTGAATCGACCATCCCTCACTTCTATAGGATTGAATATAGAGATATTCAGTGGGCCTTGTCCGTTTTTATAAGTCACCTCTCCATTAGTCGCTCCGTCTAATATGAGATCATACATATCATCGGTCATATCTAAAAAGATACCGCCTGCTCCTACACCTGACAGCCTTGTGATTCTTCCTCCATCTCCAAATGCTGCATTTAGATTTTTAAATACGATTGGTCTGGGGACTGCCGTGATGACCTTAATATTCTTACGTCCTGCACAGTATGGCATTCGCTGTCCGAACCCATCTCCTGGATCAAAGTCTTGCCAATTATTATAAGCGTAAGCTAGCACCATAAAGTAGTATTTTTTATGATTGATCAGCCGCCTGTCTCCTTCTGCAAAGTCATCCTCTGTCACTAAGAAGGTATGCTTCACTCCATTATTCTGCGCCGCTACTTTCTCCTCGAATGTCCAGACGATCTCTGTATTATTGGGTGTCGGATCGACCAATGATGGTCTCCAGTTATACAGAGTCGTTACGTCATTTTTAATATCGACTTGTCTGACAATTCTTGCCTTGCTGATATCATCTAATTCTTGAGAAGAGACATTCGGCCCTGATAATTGAAAGATCTGATAGCCCTCGAAGACATAATTAGAATCAAGACCTTCTGGAACTGGATTTAGATCTTTCTCGATGTATGATTCAAATTTGTTATTAGATGTGATGGTGTCATTAGTCAGGATCAGGACGACTTCTTTATCCAGCTCCACGATGTCTACATCTGGTGAGTCAGGTCCGTCTTTAATCTGGAAGCAATTATCGAACAAAGCTTGCGCTAAGTCATCAGCAAATAATAATCTGGAAATATCTGGACAAGGGTAATCAAAATCAGGCACCCAAGTGACACCAATGATCAGCTCATTGATAGCCTGAGGTTTTAATAAGAATGGACCTGATGCTTGTATAATTCTTCGATCTCCAAAAGGCAGATCTTCTTCACACATAGACCAGCCATTATTCTGGTCTGGCGGATTAGGGAATGTGTATCTAACAGTATCTGTGCTTCCAGGATTAAACCCATCATCGCCAAATGTGATCGCTGAGCCATCTCTCCATAGACCTCTTAGATAATTATAGTATTCTGTATCGATAGTCGGATCAGTCGTAGAGGGATCAGGTGATCCTACAAAGCTCGCATTATAATATATGAAAGATGACATACCGAGTTCTACTAAAGTATCTCCTAAAGAACCAATGGGTGGGTCAATCGTCGGTAGTCCTTGTGCATCAAATAACTTAGGTGCTAAAGGGCCTCTGAAATAATCAACTCCGAGTATCGGTATCTCATCACAATAAGTGCCAATACCTTGATTACATGTACAGCCATCTTCTCCATCGAGTACATCTTCATTATATACATAAGCTAAACTTCGATCTATGTCACAGCCGATATAGTCATCCGTATTACATCCCAGATCCGGATCCATCCACATGGCAAAATAGCAATCTCTGATATCAGATGAAGCTCGATTAATCAGCTTATATCGCTGAAATGTCATGTCGTTAATCTCATCATTAGCAGAGAAGGCAAATGCCTGTACCTGAACTTCCATTAATATGGGATTACCTTGAGTCAAGGTGTGTGGGCCACCAGCATCATTGTAGATCCAGAAGGTCATCTCGTCGGGGACGATCTCTTTCGCTTGACTCCGATTAGCAGGGCTACAGCCTCTGATATCTATGATCGGAAAGTCACCATTACAAGGATTATAATTACCATCATCATCTTCATCCCAGAAAGAGCCTAAGCCCTGTCCTGTATTAGGCAGCTCAAATTCAAATTCCGCTTCAAAAAATGGATTACCTTTTCCAGGCCAAAATTTTACATCATCAGGAATAGAATCACAGTCTATCTCTTCATCCTTTGCATTAGCTCTATCCCATCGATTATTATGATCCTCAACATTCACCGCCAATACTCTGAAGAATCGATCCCATGCCTCACAGATCTCTGAGTCAGTAGATCCTGTCACAGGATCTATAGGTCCTGTAAAGTAATCTGTATTACCATCTCGGCGAAAGTCAACTGCTGCTATCTTTAGATTACCAGCTGGATCTAAGCCTCCGATCCACACTGCTCCAGCAAATATGGATGATACTTCCTGCTGACCAGGTAAGGTCTTAGGCACGATATATTTCCCCGTATTTGCCAGATCCCACCAGACGTCTCCACCTGACAATAATCTTGCCCTGACATTATTAATCTCCATATCTATCTGCGCTTCTGCAGATCGACACTCTGCTCTGATACTCGCAACATTTTTTCTAGCTTCTCGCTTAACTCCTGGACCTACATGCGCCATGGCTGTGATAGGAATGACGAGAATCATTAAGCATAGGATGATATGTTTACACATGACTTTCATATTAAAAATCCATTCTTAGTCCTAAAGTAATTCTTCTTGGCTGAGTGTAGAATCCTGATGCCAATACTCTCCAACTGTAAGCTGCAAGAAAATTCTCAACATTCTGACCATTAGCTGCCACTTGCTGTATTCTATCTAATCCAAAGCTTGACTCCAAGTATCCATCGTTATCTGGATCTCCAGAAAAGCTATATACACCTATGACATTTTGCATATCTAATAAGTTCTGGACTCTCACATATAGATTGGCATATAGTGGCTTGCTATTACCATTATTGAAAAGCTTAAAGCTTTTATCAGCTTGAAGATCTATAGCAAAATTCCAGGGTAATCGCGCTTCATTGATGCCTCCCCTAAAGCCTGTGCCACCAAGTGGTACTACAGTCCTTCGAGCTGTATATGGCCTACCAGAGACACCTCTAATCTGGGCATTCACACCAAAATTAGACAGGATGTCCAGATCTCCTATCCTCGGACCGTTATATGATCTGCCATCACCGTACCTGTAATCAAGGACAACATTAAGCGTATGCCTTTCATCAAATGATAAAGGAGCTAATGTCCTAATGACTCCTCTACTATTGATGCCTTGAGAAGAGTTAGCATCAGATCCTGAGCCATCAGCGAACTGTAATGTATAATTAGCTTGAAGCTCCAGATTATTCGTCCTTCTGAGATCATAGTTAAATGAAAAACCCTTAACTGTGGCAAAATCAAGATTATCAAAAATATCGTAATTACTGACGGGAAACGTATTCGCCAAAAATCGATTCTGGATCATGTCTCTCTGCTCCTTATAGTAGGCTGATACTTTTACTGCTGAAGATTGACTCAGCTTTTGCTGAAATCCTACTTCATAGTCTATTGTTTTAGTCGGTCTCAGTGCAGGATTAGATGATGGTGTCCTACTAGCCTCCGAGAAATAAAAATAGTCTAATGGAGTCGCTACTGTATTAGAGTTAGGCCGCTGCACTAGTATATCATAGTGCGCGAAGAAGCCTGCATTGTCAGATATCGGAAATGAGAATGCCAGCCGTGGCATGAAATTAATCTGAGGTTTGTAATCTTCGAATGAAAAATTGGGATCAAAGCCTTCTTCTTGTATGTTTGGGTCGAGCCCTTCTGCGATGCCCTTAATTGATGGCGTGACGACACCACCGCCGAATATCTCACCGCTACTGGAGACTGATGTACCATTAGGTAAAAACCACTGGTCGTCTAGTCTGTAGCCGATCACATTCGTCGATCCTGGGGCTTCTATGTACACTGCATAGTCATCACCGACGGCTCCTGGCTGAGACTGTCCTGTCCTACTGAAAAAATCAGAAGCCGTCTCCACTTCATATAAAGAATAAGGATCTTTAAGAACTTTAGTATTGGCGTCATAATAATCTACACGGAGCCCGACTCTAAATATGATGTCCTTAAAGGAAAATTTATCTTGTATATAGAATGCGCCATATAGCGGCTGATCAGGAGCTACCTGAAATGTTCTTCTTCCATTGGCATCTTTACCTGTGAAAAAATCGTCATATGAGACATTACCTTCCAGTTTATTACCTAAATGATCATAGCCATAATAATCGACTATATTCAAATCATTCAGTTCTGATGCTGAAAACATATCTAATCTTAAATCATCAGGATTAAGCGCATCGACATTGACATATTCATTAAGTGTCTGACCAGTGAGGTCTCTGACTGCTTGGTAAAATAGAAGATTATTATCAGGTGCTAGGAGAGTCTGATACTGATCAAACTCGGCAAAACCTCCTGATATCAGGTCAGTAAACGTACCAATAACTTGAGTCGTATCTACACCTATGATATGTCGATTAGCATTGAGTCTGGCTAATGTCCAGAGTTCTTGAGGCTGAATCCTGTAAAATCTATTCGTCCTCGCTTCTAGCATGACACCTAACTCTATACTATGTCGTCCTTTCTGTGAACCTTGGGGTAAAAAGTCGAATGCCCCCGTGACATTCAGTGTATATCTATCTGTCTCTGACTTAGAAAAATTATTGAAGACTTGACCTACATTACTATATAGGTTAGACCAAAGTATGTTAAGTGGTGATAGTGGTCTTCCATTGATATCATTGAACGAAGATAAGGCGCTATTGATCTCTTGATTGGGTGTAAATCCCTCTTCAACTTCTTCATACCCTAAGTGAGCATAAGGCTGACCCGCTACGTCAAAAATCACTTGACCTCCCCAAAGTGAGGTATCAGAAACAACATTTGCAATAGGATTCCAGCTGCGGTCAGTCGCTCCTAAATATCCATATCTGAACAAGTTATCTTCATGTCTAAAATCCTCTTGCCGAGCATGACGCTTCTCATATCCGGCTTGAATCGTGTATGATCCATTTTGAAACATTTTTCTTTTGGTACTTTTTTTCTCAGAATCCTTAAAACCTTGTTTTCCTAACTTATGCCTGAATCTAAAATTAGCTCTGTAGCCATTATTATAAGAATATGGGTTATTAGTCCAATTAAGTAATCCCCAAGAAGATGAAGGTGTGAACCGATCTCTAGTATCATCATAACTTCCTGAAAGTGAGATATCTATATTTCTATTAAATCTAACATCTATCTTACCAGTAAAATCTAAGTCTCGCTGATCTTCATTTGGGCGAGTCCTCAATGGTGCACCCATATCCTCTGCAGTTATAAATTCGCCTGCTGGAAAAGTAACGCCATTTGATAATCTTAAGGGATCTGCTTCCAGCTCTTTGATCCGATCTTCACTCAGGCGATAGACACCCAGAGCTGTGGGCCGATCATCCTCTCGATTAAAATATTGCCCTGACATCCTAAAGCCGATTACTGATTCTCCTTTTTTATTTTTCAATAGCGGTCCACTGAGGTTACCTCTGAACTGATTATATCCAAAATTATCGAGGTATTCTGAGCTTTCCAGTTCTATCCCACCTGATAGCTTAGCAGAGGGACCTTTAGAAGTTATGGATATCACTCCACCAGTCACATCACCAAAACTTGCCGGCAGTCCACCGGTCAAGACTTGCATCTGCTCGATCTCTGACTCCGGTATAAGGCCTTGCACTCTGATGCCATCTATATAATAGTCAGTTGCATTAGATCTGGATCCTCTGATATTGATGGCACCTCCATCTATGGACGATAGACCTGCTGTAGTCGCAGCTATCTGATTGATATTCTTAGTAGGTAGATTTCTGATGGTCTCTGAGGTCACGGTACCTCCTGAAGTTGTATTGTCTATTTCTATGAGCGGTGCTTTATAGTCCTTGATCACGATCTCATCCATGATAACACCTGTGGTGAGCCTGAAGTCCAGCTTGTTATTTCGGCCCGCTTTCACGATGACTCCGACCTGTCTCTCTGTGGTGTACCCGACGAAGCTCGCTTCTACAGCATAAGTGCCAGGCTCTAGATTAGAGACGTAATAATTACCATTCAGATCTGTCTCGGTCCCAGTGAGCAGTACATCATTCTTGTATAGTGCTACTGTGCCGAAGGGGATTAGCTCTCCAGTGGCATCATCGACTATCTGACCTTCCAGAACCGTCTGTGCAGATAGAAAAGAGGGAGTGATCAGTATGATCAGTATGATATATATATAATGGTATCCGTACTTCGCCAATGTAATTTCTATTTACTCTATGCAATGTTACCAAATGAAAACGTAAGAACAGGGCAAAATGCCGACAAAGATGGTTATCTATTGTCGTAGAATATAAGATCCAGCCTTTTGAAATATAATAACCTGTTATCAAACTCTGATCTTCGTTACATATTTACTCATCAAATCCTGACAAAATATACATCTGTCTCGTTGCGCTGTATCGCCAAGACCTCAAAAGGATTAGGCGCTGGGATGACTTCTCTCAGATCAAAAGTCCTGCATGATTTAGGTAACTTAGAAAAGATCAAAGTGAAATGTGCTGACTTACCTGGCAATACTTCTTGCCAATTAGGGTAAAGGCTTATGTTCTCAGCTAAGACTAAGTCGCTGCGATGACTGCTTCCATTATCAAATAGATAAGTGGTCGGCCATATCCTGATGTAAGTCCCTTGTCTTGATGCACTCACGATACAGTGGATGATCACCTGACCTTCCGTCTCTGTCATGGTCGCTAGCTCCTTCAAGATTGATGGGGCTATGTCGACTTTCGGTTTTGTGATGATCTCTGGCAATTTCTAATCCTGCTGGTTGCTTTTGTGAAGCTAAATTAATTAATCGTCTAAGATCTAAAATCGCTCACCCCATTCTTAATTTTCGCTAATAATGAATCAGCGATTTTTATAAGCGATTCATGCGTCCATCCAGCTACATGGGGACTGACGACGACCTGATCTAATTGAAATAGTTTCTTCATTACGTTCTTTTCTTCTGATGATAGCTTGTCCATTTTTTCATTTTCAAAGACATCTAAACAAGCTCCACCAAGATGCTCTGATTTTAGCTGATGCAGGAGGTCTTCCAGCCTGATGACTTGCCCTCTTGATGTATTTATGACAATGACTCCTTGCTTACATGCTCTGAGGTAATCGGCATCTACTAAAGCTGTAGTCTCTTCTGTCAGTGGTAAATGAAAGCTGATGACATCAGCTTTTTGCTTGATCTCCGCTGGTGCGCACTCATGGACATAATCTAACTGATCTGCATAGTTCTTCTTATACTTGTCATAAGCGAGTACCTTTACATTCCACCCAGCTAATTTCTGAGCAAAGGCTTTTCCTGTATGCCCAAATCCAATGATACCTACCGTCTTACCAGATAACTCTGACCCACGATTTGCTTCTCTCTTCCAGTCGAACTGCTTCAATTGAGCATTAGCAATATGCAGTTTATTAAGAAGCATCAGCAGCATGCCCATAGCGTGTTCTGCTACAGCATTACAGTTTCCCTCTGGAGAGTTATACACTTTGACCCCTATTTTAGCCGCATATTCTAAATCAATGATTTCAAGGCCTGATCCTAATCTTCCAATAAATTTCAATCGTGATGCTCTATCCAGTAGAGATCGATCAGTGATCATTTTACTATTGATAATGACTCCGTCATACTCTGGGATAATTGAATGAAGATCGCTAAGACTCAAATCGGGATTGTAATCTACCTGATAACCTATCTCTTCGAGTCCTAACTGTAGCCTATTATGTGCTTTATCAGTGATGATCACTTTTCCACTTTGATTCATATGACAAATGTAGAAAAGTCAAAGGACAGAATATATTTGCATTTACATTAGAATTTTCAATAAGAACATTTAGGTGCCAGCAAGCGACTCAAATAGAAAATTTGTGAATAAAACTATCATTAGAGAGCCTTTACCATCTCGGCAGGAGACTCTCTAATGAAAGACGCTTGTGATGACAATCAAGAATTGTTGCCTTATTTAATACGCTATTTGTACGGGGAAATGGAAGTATGCCTGTAGAAAGAGGAAGTATACTATGCGACTAAAGCACTTTTAAGTTTGGTTCTCGCAAATGAAATTCGGCTTTTCACTGTTCCAATAGGAATGTTCAACTCTTGAGCTATTTCATCATATTGATAACCTCTAATATACATCAGTAAAGGTTTCTTAGATTTTTTACTAAGCTTAGCAATTTTGACTTTAATCTTTTTAAGTCCATCCCTTTGACTGTCTGAATTGTCTTTAGCTATTTTTTGAATGGGTAGATAAGATAATTTGCCAGGATCAACAGCGAATTCTCCATTCTTTTTTTTCTTATTGTACTTCGTTATGAAAGTATTCTTAAGAATGGTGAATGTCCAATTCTTAAAACTCCTCTGATTAGAATACTTATCAAAATTTCTGAATGCTTTAATCGCAGTCTCCTGCACTAAATCATCAGCGTCCATTTTATTTCTTGTTAGTTTTTGAGCAAAACTTTTGAGTGCTTGTTGATTTTTCAAGTAATAATCTGAAAACTGTAATTCTTGCATATATGTTTGATTTTGTGAATAATAATAACTTACAATGCAAATATAGAGTTAATATTCACAAAATACAATATTCTGAGTATTTAATTCACAAAATATGCTGGCTCAATATATAGAAACATCATATTTTGCACTTAAAACCGTATTTATTGGTAATAAACTGGTCGCTTATTCATTATTAATAAGAAAATAATAATCACAAATTAAGCGGCACTATCATACTATATGTAGAAATAGAACTCTAATGAGTAAAAATAGCACATAAAAGAAGTTAGCGAAGTATTATTATTCACATAAAGGCGGAAATAGAAAATAATGTGAAATAATTAATCGAAATTCAATTCCTACCTGAGCGAAAGTAATCTCTTAATCGAGATAGAAAATTCAGATAACTTATAAAAGAAAATAGAAGTCAATACTATATTAAATGGAAGATTGAAAAAGTCGTGATGTCATTTCAAAGTAAAGTGGTCAATTATCAAAATCATATTGTAATATGATTTTGACACAATATGATATGGTTATTCTACAGCTGCAGTTTCATTTGACTTTATTGCTTGAATGACAAATTCGTTGTGCTGTAAAAGATGTTCCATCAATTGGATAAAGCTATCTATGTCGAAAGCTAATTTATCATTTAGTGGGCTATTCTCCTTGAGCCTTGACTTCTTAAATGTATAAAATGCTTTAAATCCATTGAGCACTTTCTTAATATTTATAGTTTTTTCTACGAAGTCATTGATTTGATTCTTGTCTAACCGGGACAGGGGTAATTTTGTCTCAAGTGAAGTATTATCTACATCTATGAACGCTGGGTAATCCTTATTTTCTGTAAGTCGCTCAGAAAGAAGGTGTTTAATATCAATTTCAAAAAGCTTAGAGATTTCTAAAATTATTCTTAATCTAGGCTCTACCTGCTTAGTCTCATAAGCTGCAATATTAGATCGATTTATCTTTAGTTTTTCTGCTAAGTGCTCTTGACTGAAGCCTTTAGTTTTGCGTAGAAACTTGATATTGTGCGATAATATTGAAGTTTTTGGTTCCATAATGATTAATGGGTTTGCGATTATTTATTTCTATACTTTGTAAGTTTATTATTGTTCGGTTTACGTAGGATTATTTAGAATAAAACTAAAATATTCAAACGCTACAGCATCATTTTGCCATGACGATAAGCTTTTTTTTGAAAAAAAGGTTCTATTCTTGCACTTATATCACGCTGAAATTTAAGCTATTGTGAAGTTATATACTGATGCTTTATATACCGATAGTTAGGGGAAGGAAATAGGTCGAGTATAATACCCGAAAGAAATAGGTTTTCTGGATTAAAAAAAATCTTAAACCAATTGCTCGTCGATACACAGTTGCAATATGTTAATAAAAGGGATCAAAAAAATAAGGAATGATCAAGAAAAAAAATCAAATCCCCAAGCCGACTCACTTTGGTAAAAACCTTAAATATCTGAGAAGACTAAATGGACTAAGCCAAAAAGCATTGGCAGCAGACTTAGAGATCAGTCGTAATAATATTGCCTCTTATGAATCAGGTGTCGTAGAGCCAAATGCCACAACCTTCTTAAAATCTTGCGAATACTTTAAGACACTTCCTGCAGTATTTATGTCTCAAATACTTTCGGATGAAGGAGTGGATACTTCCTTAGGCATTAATTATACAGATATGGATACCCTAGACCAATACATATCTGACCAAATGGAAATATTCGTCGCTCAAACAAATGAAACGACTAAGGTTCTGGAGGGATATATAGCATTAGGCAAGATAAAAACTTCATCTAAACCCTCTACTTCTATAATGATGCAAACTAGCTTCGATGATTTACTTGACTTACTTCATTCACTGATTACCGTCAATTGGGATTTCATCCAAGCTGTGCTTCCGTCTAAAGCTCGGTCTGATAAATAGGAAGTGTAATTGAGTTTATTGTTGCCTATCTACCATTCTTTGAAGTTCTCTTAAATACTCGTAGCGATAGATATGTCATTGTTATTAGTATAATTATCAGGCATTAGTAGAGTTCTGATTGGGTATGGTATATCTATATTATATTTGTCGAATGCAGATTTAATCACCATGATAGCTCTGCTCTTAGTCTGTAGTGCTGTAAGATTCTTTTTGGCATCTATCCTAAAGCGGATCTGAAAATTAATAGAGCTACCTGCAAATTCTAAATAATGAAATTCAATTTCTGAATCTTCCTGATTGAATTCATCCATGATCGCTCTGCATGCTACGTTTTTCACAGACTCTAAGTCGGAGTCATATGACACACCGCACTCCACACTTACTTTAATCTGCTGCGTCAGTCCATAGTTTTTAAATGGGTTCTCGACAACCATATTATTTGGAATGATGACTATATTATTATCTGGCTCTTTGACCTTAATATATCTAAGTGTGATATTCTCTACAACACCTATGTAACCGTTAGTCTCTATGAAGTCGCCTATATTCATGATGTCCTTCACTGATAGAAATATCCCTGAAAATGTATTAGCTATAGTACCCTGAAGCGCAAGACCTATGGCCAGTCCAGCAACGCCCGCACCTGCAAGTATGGATGTCAATGCCTTATCTAAATTGAGAACAGTCAGTGCTAAAAATAAGCCAATAGCGATAATGGCTATTGAGAATGTATTAGCAATAAGGTTCCTTATAGATCGCTGTCTTATTCGCTTTTTTAATAATTTAAGTGCTACCCCATTTATCTTCTGAGAGATAAAGTAAGCTAATGCGAATATGACGACTGCTAAAATAATATTGGGCAGATTCACGATGAGTGCATTGAGCCATCCAGAGAGTTTGTCTACTAAATTACTTAGCGAAGTGCTTAACTGATCATTCATTTAATAAATAATATTTGTATTTAAATCGATGTGTGCTGTATAATCAATCATGTTGTCCTGATTACTTATCTCAATTGATTATGATTTAGAGAAAAAGCCAGCAGTTCGACGGCTTTTCCAAGCGTCTAGCATCCATGTTTTCTTTTCTATTGAGGACAGAAATCCTCCAATGATATCTATTGTGCCCTCATCGTTAGCTGCTGAGGCTTTTACCAGGGTCTCTCGCATTATTTTTATAAGTACGGAGTGGTTTCCTAAAATCACACTCGCCATATCCTCGTCGCTGAGCATATCTTTGGATTCTTTTATTCTTGAATTTTTAATATATTCTGACATGCTTGCAAATGGTTTTTGATTTATGGTAAGTATTCTTTCTGCGATATCGTCTATTTTAACTTTGGCGTCATTATAGAGATCTTCAAAGACCTGATGTATTTCGAAAAAATTATTGCCATGTACATACCAGTGAAAGCTTCTTAAGTTTTGATAATATACGCTGTAGGTAGATAGTAACTCGTTTAATATATTACCTACTGGTTCTAGCTCTTTTTCATCTAATCCTATGTAGTTCATAATCTGGGTTTTAAAAGTTTAATACTGGTAATTTAGAAGATAAGATTAAGTGATTAGTATTGATTTTATAAAGCCTTTCAAATACTGATCTTTCAAAATTTGCAAATCCAATCCACTCAGGTTTTTCTCGATCTACTATATTTAGAAGTAGCTCTGAGTCATTAGTAAGTGAGAAAGTTTTTATAGTACCTGAAAACTGTTTAAATTCTTTACCTAAGCTATTCATGATATCTTCTATTCTGATATCCTTTTCATCCTCATGATATACGTAGACAGCTCTAAGTTCCATAAAATTAATAATTCTATTCAGGTACTTCATATCTAGTGAAGGCGTATCACGAATGACTAATAGTAAAGTTTCAGGTTTCTTATATTTATGATTCTCCGGTATAGTCAGGGCAGGCAGGTAGGTATTCTTAGAGATTTCTGTCTCGGTCGTCCCGAATATCTGATTGTACAGATTATCGTTACTTTTCTGATTAATCGTCCACAATAGTGCATGTTCCTTTATACTATCTTCATAAATTCTTCCCTCTATCTGTCCGATTTTAATATTTGTTTCTACATTTGGATGAAATAGTTTTAAATGATTCGCATGTTTATTTAATACCTTTTCATTAAAATCTAAAGTCTTTCTTTCTACTAAGTGCTGTGGTTCTGCAAGACCTTGACCCATCACCGCTGTAGGTGCTGCGCTCATGGTAATCCTCGGGGAATTTGCCACTAATTCTACATTCAAGTTAAAATCCCTTGCCAGCTTAGCATTATATTCTAAATAACCATTTATGTCTTCATGTATATCTTGGACTGTCGTCAGTATTTTACTTTTCATCTTATGTATTTTTTACGTTATTGAATGTATCCTTGATTTATTCTCCTAAATATTATAATATCGATGATTTAGACTGACTTAGAGTTTGATTAAATAAGAATCTGTCCATCAAACCTGACTTCCGCTTCAGTTGTTGTCTCTTATTAATTGGCAGTAATTTCTTTAAGATGGCGCCTTTTGAGCGAGGCATATTTCTTTTGGATATTTTACTCTTCTTATACATCATATTACTTCTTTTCCATCACTATACTTTGTTAAGATGGAGATGTTCGATTTATACCAAGTAATAGCTCGGCATTGTGTAATAGTGGTACTGGCTGAGTAGCCTCTTCAGTTGTAGCTGGTTCTTAAGAGACCTACTAAGGCGACTGAGCTTCTCGCTCACATGCTGATCACCGATGCTCCTTTATAGCGATGAGTAACAATATAGGCCCTATACTGAAGGTAAATTGATGTGGGTGTATTGAACCAGCAGCCCCTGCTTCTTGCGGGTAATATATTCGATCTATTTTCATACCAGAAGCTTTCAATATAAAATAGCATCGGTATATATACAATGGCAACAATACTACTATCGTGATATTATAACTTCTTTTTAGTAAAACCGAATTACTTAGTAGAGGCTTCTTTGTACAATGCCGATACTGAATTTATGGATGAAGAAGTGCTCCACCGTATAGTCGTCAGAGAAGGTACCAAAGCGTACCATCATAAACTGGTAGATAAAGAGAATCATTTTCGATTATTTTCTTCCCTATATTCGTGCTTAACGGGTCTTTGAGATATATTTTAGAATTAATGTTTAATTTGATATTTATTTTATCCATGATGATTTGTTCATTTTTTTGATCTCACTACTTAATGCTTTTCTCGCAAAGTGTATCCTGCTCTTAACCGTACCTAATGGCAGTTCAAGGCGTTCAGCCATTTCTTTATAGCTATACCCTGCTTTACATAAATTGATCATTTGCTGGTCTCTTTCACTCATACTTGATATAGCAGCGATGAGCTCTTCATTGAATAAATTGTACTCTCCTTCCGCATCTACTACACCTCCTATGGCCCTATCTTCTCTATTCTCTATATGTACCATAGGCATTCTGCGCCTCTTTCTGTACTGATTGATAAATATATTTCTCATGACGACTGATATCCATCCTTTGAGATTCGTCCCTTTTTTGAAATATGATATTTTACGTAGCACTCTATACATTGTGTCTTGTAGCAGATCCATAGCATCTTGCTCATTTTTAGTATATCGATACGCCATCATTTTAAAATACTCTTGATCTTTGACCAATACTCGTTCAATAGATAAGTCCATCGGCTTAATAGTTTAATTGCTATTTGTAATAATAGTATTACTATCATTACAACGCTTTTTGTAATGATAGGTTCTCTTTAGGTCAGTTTATTTTAAAAACTTTTACCGATGGATTACCTGCTATTAATCTTATAATAAATCAATAAGTTTATCTGCTTATCTACATGTAAAAAATATAGAATTGTTGATGAATTATTAGAGCTATGTTTATAAATAGATTATTCAAGAAAATCAAATTATATTACGCCTCTTAATATTTTAACATGCTACTTAATCATGTCCTTCCACTTCTATTTTAGAAAATCAATAATTTTTAGAAGTATACATACTTGTCCGAAATAACGCTTAATGAATTTCAAGAAAATTAAAGATTCACTTTCTGAAATTGTACAAATTGGATTTGCAATATTTTTAGCCAGCATAGGGCTTAAAATGTTTCTTCTACCCAATGGATTCTTAGACGGCGGTGCCACAGGTATCGCAATTCTGATCAGTAGGGTCTTCGATCTTGATATCTCACTAATTTTACCGGTTATATCGATTCCTTTTTTCATCATTGGATATCTGACATTAGACAAGAAAATCCTTTTTAAGTCTTTGATATCGATTTGCTGTTTGGCATTAGTGATTCATTTTGAAAATTTTGAACCCATCACTGATGATAAATTGATCATCGCTACCTTTGGCGGCTTATTTTTAGGGATAGGGATTGGTTTAGCTATCAGAAATGGTTCTGTACTAGATGGGGCTGAAATACTGGGTATATACCTAAATCATAAGTTAGGCTTCTCCATAGGAGCGATATTATTAGTTTTTAATATTGTTATTTTCGGAATCACTGCATTACTATTGACACCTGAAATAGCTATGTATTCTATATTGACATACATAATTACTGGAAAAGCCGTAGACTTCACGATTGAGGGATTTGAAAACTATGTGGGCATAATGATAGTCTCCACTGAAAGTCAGTTACTACAGCAAACATTCTTGGATAATATAGGTCATGGGATGACTGTCTATCATGGAGTTAAAGGTTATGGTAATAGAGGTGTAACTCAGAATAATGAGATTATTCATCTAATTGTTAATAGAATCGATTTGAGAAGGCTTCATAAAATGATCGATGCCATTGATGAAAAAGCATTTATCACAGAGTTTGACGTTAATAATGTAAAGGGAGGAAAGCTGAGAAGACATTTAAGTACTTAAGTTCATTATGTTATTCTGTATTGGCTACAATCTAAGATAATAAGCGGCCATCAGTTTTTCTTTATCAGGTAGATTAGTGAATGACTCTTGAATTTATATTTTAGAAATGACTCCTATCTCACCAGCATTATAATGTTTAATATGCTAATATAATAATCTAATATCTTCTCCTGTTCTCACAAAGGAATAACCTACGATGTCTGCATGTTGACGTACGAATGGAAGACATTCCATATGATCCGACTAAAAATAACATTTGAAATAAGGTTACACTATAAATTTTGTTGTTGGTAATTTCTCTCTCTTCATATTCTTAACTATATTTTATAAATACAAGATTTTTAAACTAATAAATATTTATATAATTCATGATATACCTTAGTAACAGTTATGATCTAAGATGAAAGTTTATTCATGCAATATGCACAGGAACTTAAATGCAATTAAAACATATTTCTATATACGGGATCGAGAGTGGCATGTATCGATGATACAATTCATTGTTTAAGCTTTTTTACATCATTCTGCCTCTCATAGTGAAGATGAACCACATCAATAAAATTAATGATAATCCCTAAGCCCATGATGATATATAAGATGGTGAAAAGTCGACCAGCAGGCGTAATTGGAGCTAAATCACCATAACCAATTGTCGTGATCGTAATTACGCAAAAGTAGAGTGAATCTATCCAAGACCATCCCTCTAAGTAGTGATAAGTAGCTGCACCAAAGCCTAAAACAAAGGTGCTTAAATAAATCAGTTTTAAATATTGCTTATTTTTTAAAAAGGATACTATAATTTTGATAAAATACATAATACTAGAAAATCAATTTCACTCAAAAAGGACCACCACTGCATTTATATGTCAATCAAAAACCTATCCAATATTTTATTTAAAAAATGAAGGGCTGTTTAGATCTGACAGACCCCAAGGTCATATGAAGCAGTGACAGCGGCTACCTGATTATTTATATACATCCCTTTCTGAAAGATATACCGCAGGGAAATTGATTTGGGATTTTTTAAATCAGCAAAACTTTTTCTTTCTGGTATTATGCTCGTTCTCTTTATTTCCCGATAGCTATCGATATAAAATAGCAGCGGTGTGAAAGACCCAAAACACTGTTATAATTACCTCTTATTCGTTATCCTCCTAAGAAATAATTATTCCCTATAAATATTTAATCATGAAACCCATCGTGCTCTTAATCTATCATTTCAATATCTAGCGTACCAGTAATTCTAAGTTTCTTACCATTCGCTTTAGCTTCAGCGTATACATTTCCAAAATCTCCCTTTGCTCTTAAAAGCTCATTGACACGACCATCATCAAAGCTTGTGTCTGTATTGACGTTTCCTTCTGACATGGATAGCCGGTGGATTTTGTGAAAATTGATCTTTTCTTTTATCAAAGTATTTATAACATCTTTCGCCTCAGAGGGTGTGAAGGTCCCATCAATGAGTTTAACTTGATGCAAAATTTGTGAATTATTCATAGTTATTATTTGTTTTAATTAAATATTGATTCGAGTGAAAGCTAATATAACCACAGCAGATAAAGATCAGGACTGAAAGCAATAATGGCACTATCATAAGGATATCCACTAAATAGCTGTATCCCAGAACGACCACAAATAAAGTAAATAAGGATAGTCTCAGAATGATCTGTAATACCTTAATCAATTTTACTTGGGCCTTTTTTCTCATGTCAACCAATTTACATTACAAATTTCGCATAATTTTTTCATATATTACTATTTATACTTATTATGTAATACATAAAAAATAGTTATGAATTATACATTGCATCAGCTCCAAGTATTTCTGCGAGTGGTAGAATACCGAAGTATTACCAAGGCTTCAGAATCACTATTTTTAACGCAACCCGCTGTGTCCATTCAGCTAAAAAAATTCCAAGACCAGTTCCCAATAGCTTTAACAGAAATCATTGGAAGACAATTATATGTGACTTCATTCGGAGAAGAAATTGCATTAGCTGCAAAGCGTATTCTTGTGGAGGTATCTTCCATTAACTATAAGACCAGTCTTCATCAAGGGAAGCTGTCAGGTAGATTCTCAATAGCTGTGGTATCTACAGGTAAATATGTCATGCCCTACTATTTAGCTGATTTTGTTAATGCACATCCTGGAATAGACTTTACGATAGATGTCACCAATAAGCTTAAGGTAGTCCAAGATTTAGAAGAAAATAGAATAGATTTTGCACTGGTTTCAGTGCTACCAGACCATTTAGATCTTGAGGCACTTCCATTGGTAAAAAATAGCCTCTATTTAGTAGGTTCCACAGAGCGGGAGAAAAATAGGAAAGGTAAAAATGAGTTGATATTCACAGAACAGCCATTATTATATCGAGAATCAGGATCCGCGACTCGTAATGCCATGGAAGTCTTTATAAAGGGAAAGAATCAATCGACAACTAAAAAGATTGAGCTAACTTCTAATGAAGGAATAAAACAAGGTGTCATTGCAGGTTTAGGCTATTCGATTATGCCCATGATTGGAATCCGAAATGAGCTTAAGGACGGTAAGATCATGATCATTAAGACTAAAGGATTACCCATACACACCACATGGAATTTAGTCTGGTTAAAAAAGAAGAAACTCTCTCCTATAGCTGCTGGATTCTTAGAATTCCTAAGGGAAGAAAAGGCCAATATTACTGCGAAATATTTTGACTGGATAAGATAGAATTCTCCAGTCTGTGCTCAGCATACATTAGTAAAATTGTAACTGGGTAAGAATGACTTATACCCTACTGACTAAAGGATTGATAAGCATTAATCAAGTCGAATCTGGTTAGAATTATTAATTCTTTAATGTCGATACTTTTAAAAGTAGCTTCCAACAGTTTTGATTCTCGAATATTGAGCAAGAAGAGTGAGCTTTCTCCGATCTCATATTTTTCTTGCTCCGCACTGAGAAGCGTCTGATAATCTATGATATTATCATTAATCAGCACTGACTGTTCTTTAAGATTTGACTCAGCAGATACTAGATTATTGATGGTCGTGATGATGTCCTGCTTTATGATATCTCTGTCCAGACGGATCTGATTCATAGTTATCTGGGTCAGCTGTAGATCCGCTCTTGACTTCCGATTCAGCAGTGGATAATAAAAATCTAAGCCCCACTTATAATCTCTCGGATTGTATCTTATGAGTGCATCATTATCCTGTACCCTTAGTAGCGGATTAAAATTTAGGTTGAGCTCGGGCTTTAAGTTTTCTCTGGCTAACCTCTCGTCTAGCTCTACCATCTGCAGCTCTATTCGCAGCTGATTCAGCTGAGGTATCTGAGCTATTAATTCCTCCGATTGTAAGAGAAGTGTATCTACTGCATAGGCTGATATCGTCATATCCAGCAGCTCTGGCCGCGTATTATCTTCAAGCTCGAGCGGCATGCTACCTTGATCCCATAGATAATTATTGACTATATTAAGTGCCACGACGGTCTTCAGCTGAAGCTTCGCGAATTCTTGATTTCTTGTCCGTAGATTCACTAACGCTTCTAAGGTATCCAGTGCAGGCCTATCCCCTACTTCGTATCCTGTTCTGGTAATCAATAATCGTTCTTCAGCTATCTGAATGATTCTCTCTTGTATGGTGAGCTTCTCATGTAGCACCTGCCATTTCACATAAGACTTAGATGCGCTATAGATAAGCTTATTATATAATTCTCGTCGTTTGATATCATTAGACTGTCTATATAGCTGTGCCTCTTTCAAGCTTCTTCTTCGCTCATCGAATACCAGACCCTGTCCCAATGGTATACTGATCCCAGCTAACAGCAGCCCATTTTCAGGAAGATCCTCACTTTCATTTAAGAAGTCACCACGATTACGCTCATACTCTACTTTTAAATCAGCACCTATCCACGTAGGCACTTTCACCTGAGAGAGAAGGCGCCGATAATAAGACTTATCATCAAACTCTTTGGCCTGATAGTCAAGGGCTAGTGTCGGATCAAATCCTGCTTTGGCCTTTAATTCATAAGCATCCGCGACATCACTGAGTAGAAGTGCCTGCATGGCCATGGGATGATGATTTCTTACCATTGCTAAATAATCATCCATTAGAAGGATGAGAGAATCCTGCGCACTACCAATGATTGGTCCCTGCATTATAAAATAAATCACCAAGAGAAACAGAGATATTTGCTTATTCCCTTTCCTGACAATATGTAAAAGCATATAAGCTATATAATCTAAAGTCATTATTTCAGTTTCTTTATCGGTGCCTTGAGCTTCTTATCAGCTGTTATCTCATCCTGATAGTAATCTGGCGGAAATCCATTAAGCTGTCTCCATATCTCATAATAAAGTCTGACCTTATTTAATAGGACTAGTGTATTAGCCCCACCACCGATTCTGATTTGCTCAGGCCACTGCTCGTGCTCAGCAGATTCCATGACGAGTACCCGATATAGTCCGTTTTCACTAATAAACTTATCGACAGCAAATACTTCTCCCGTAAAGGTCCCGAAAGAATTGTCAGGCCATCCAGCAAAAATTAATGCTGGCCACCCGTCAAAAAGTAGTCTCACTTCCTGCCCCCTCTTAAGAAGAGGAATATCCACTGGTCTGACATACATCTCTACTGCTAGATCATACTTATCAGGGATAATGGTGATAATACCTTCTCCTGCTTTGATGAACTCACCGATCCCAATCCTCAGGGCTTCTGTAATGGTGCCATCTATCGGAGAGGTGATATAATAAGCATTAGACCGTACTGTATATTGATTGAATTGTGATTCTAATTTATTGACTTCTCCTATGCCATTGTACTGGAGTGAATTAGTAGACTGAATATCAGAATTGATCTTAGCGAGCTTTTCATTGACTTCATTTCTGATGGACATAGAATTAGCGATGAGACCATTGATATCATTCTGATAATTCTGCATTTTATTCTGAATGTCTAAATACTTAGCTAAGGATTCTTGCCATTTTAGATCTTTTATTTCGACATCCGTCAGTGACTTAATTCCTTTTTTATAGAGTTCATTCGTTCGCTCGTATTGCTTTTTAGAGTTTTGCTTATCGATATCTGCAGCCATCAAGGCTAAGCTGTCGCTCTGTATTTTGAGCTTTACCTGTTCCATCTTTATCATGTTCTGCTCTAGCTTGACATCTCTATTCTGAAGTATGGCAGCTGCCTGTTGTTGTAGGTTTTTTGCTTTCTCTTGATAGGCTTTTACAGATTCTTCTTTTGCGGAGATCTGATTACGAGTCCGGCTTAATATTTCTGGGTCTAAATATGCTTCTTTAGATTCTTCTATATAGAGGATGGTATCTCCACGATTGACAGACTCACCTTCCTGTACATACCACTTAGCGATCCTTCCATCGATCAGTGACTGTATTGCTTGTGGTTGATCATAAGGATTAAGAGCAGACACATATCCCTTAGATCTGATATTTTGAGTCCAGGGAAGGAAGAGACAGCAGATTCCGAGGATCGCTATCACGACTAATAATCTCATCAAAAACTGAGAAATAGACCTTTCTTCTAATCTCTGAAAGACTGAGTATTTACTTTTATCTATTTTTTTATCGACCGACCGATTCGTGATATTAAGCATGATTCTCAGATTCAAATGAAGAATAAATGACTTTACCTTTCTCTATGAAAATCGAATCAGTAATGTACTCATTCCAAATAGAATTCACTGATGTGATGATGATGGACCAGCGTTTATCAGGCGCTATTAAATCTCTTATGATGATGTGCTTCTGATCCGAGCTAATGTTAGTCAAAGGGTCTTCTAAAATTAGGAGCCGAGGTTCATTCACTATCGCTCGGGCTAGTTTAATTTTATCCTGTATGCTTCTCGGCAGCTTCCTGCCTTCTGGATCAAGGATAGTCTGGAATCCCAGAGGCATCGTGGATAAAAACTCATCTAAATGAGTGGTCTGAATAGCGTCCGTTATTTGTCTAGCACTGACATCTCGTCCCATTTTAATATTATCCAATACAGTGCCCTGAAAGATATCGTGGTGACTTAAGGAGAAGCCTATATGCTTTCGCAGCTTAGACATATTAAGCGATTGTAGGGGGAAATCTTTGTATTTAATAATTCCGCTATCTGGCTGTAGCACTCCACTTAGTAGCTGGAGCAGCGTGGACTTTCCGGCACCTGATGGACCTTGGATCACCACTGACTGGCCCGCAGGCACATGTAAGTTGAGCCCATTGATCGTATTTGTGTTGTCATTAGGAAATTTATAATAAAGATTATCGGCTGATATTGAGAACGACTCTTGCTCATTTTTAAATTCTAATCCATCATCTTGGTCTAATGGCATGTCTAATACATGACCTATTTTCTCTAACGCTGTAAGGACGTCATAGATAGAATCTAATGATTTTATTAGTTTTTCGACTGAGGCTATGATTAAGATGATGATGATCTCTGCTGCGACGAATTGGCCAATATTCATCTCCTGATTAAAGACTAAGATGCTCCCTGTGATCAGAAGTCCAGCTGCGACAATGACTTTAAATCCGATCAAATAGCTAAACTGATTGAGCAATACTTTAAAGTGATTCTCCCGATATGTCAGGTACTGATTCACCTTCTCATTACTTTGGCTTAGATCAAAATCTGTTTCACTGATCAGCTTAAATGACATCTTAGTCCTCGCTATCTCTTCTAACCAAAAGGCTATCTTGTACTTAGAGCTCGACTCTTTAATACTCGTCTTCAGCCCTTTAGGACCGGTGACTGCCATAATTAAATAGATCAGTGCTATCAAGAAAATACTGAAAATGATAAAGAAAGTGTGATATAAACTCAATACGATCAAGCCTATGACAATCTGAAATAAGGCTAAAGAGAAATCAATTAAAATCTTAGGAAGACCTTTCTGAATGGTCATGGTATCAAAGAATCGATTAGTCAATTCTGGTGCATAATAGTTCTCAAATGCACTATGAGTGATTCTGGGTATCCGATAGGCGAATTCGAATGAGGCTCTGCTGAAAATCTTTTGGGCAATATTCTCCACTATCCTTAGCTGGAGTAGCTGTAAGTATCCCGTCAGCGCAATACCACCTATCACAAATGCCACAAGAATCATCCATGAGCTATTAATCTCTCCTCCCTGAATGAGATTTATAATCGCCTGAAGCCCTAAAGGAAGCGATAGATTTACCAGACCATTAAAGAGTGCGTATATATACACCTGAGTAATGTCCTCTTTATCTAACTGTAGAAGGCGATTAAACCTCTGTACTGCAGTTAGCTTCTTTTGAACTGGGATCATTAATTATTCTAATTATTATACAAAAACCCTCGCAATATATCTACATCAAACTTAAAGACTGCACAGCAAAGAATATTATTGCACTAATTGCAGTATACATTTAGATTTGAATAGATCACTAACTAAGAATAGACTAAATGGTTTGGGTATTTAGAATTTATTTTACACTTCCTCTTTCTAAGTGAAGTCATAAGCTTATCTAAGGCCTCAGCCACAAGAGCATTTAGATCATTAGACTTATGCTTTAAGATCAAGTTATTGCCAGGGACACCAATCACTAAAGTAGTCTTGTATTGCTGAGATCGAGATCCCTCAGAAGTGAAGTATATTTCAGTATGTTGTAAATGCCCAAATTTCTCTTTAATTTTTCTGAGTCGCCACTTAGCATATCTTATATGCTTATTCGGAATACTTGCTTGATTTCTGACTAATATTTTCATAAGTATTCAATTTAGTTTTCAAATATAAGTAAATATTCTAATTATGTAAGTAATACTTACTTAAAATATAAATATTCTTACCCAAACTAAATTTTGATTACATTTATAAGGTATTATAAGACTCAAAATAGAATGTCTCGAGATATAAAATTTGATCTTCCAGAGAAATTGTTTCTTAAAGATCCACAAGATTCAAAATTTGGTCAGCGCTTACTACAGCATACAGTCAGCCTGATGAATGAAATAGGCTTTGAACAATTTACTTTCAGAAAGCTAGGGGTGGCTATGTCCTCATCAGAAGTCTCTATCTATCGATATTTTGAAAATAAGCACTTACTTCTACTGTACTTAAACTCTTGGTACTGGGAGTGGGTCCATTATCTGATAGACTATCATATCGTCAATATCACTGATCCTATCATAAAACTCAGAAAGGTGATCCACTGCATCATTTTCGCAGCTCATGAGCAAGATGCTCATGGATTTGCTAATCAAAAAACCCTGCAGGAAATCATGATCAAAGAAAGCTCTAAGTCATACCATGTGCATGATGTAGATAAGGAAAACAACGATGGTCTGTTCCTGTCATATAAGCTTATGGTCAATAAAATAGCAGACATTATGAAAGAGGTTAATCCTGCGTTTGAGTATCCTCGTACACTATCGAGTACTATATTCGAAATGGCCAATAATCAAATCTATTACGCAGAGCACCTTCCACGGCTGACTGATTTAAAAAATAGTCATACCAAACTAGACGACTTAGAAGCCATTGTCAATAAGTTTACATTTTCTGCTTTGGGTTAACCTCATGTAGAAATAGATATGAAAGAGAAACATGCATTCATTTTCAGCGATCCTTGATACAAAGTGATAACTTTCGGGTGAAGCATTAACAAATAGATTAGAACCCTTCCTAAATGAAAGAAATACTCCTGATTTCTAATATTACCCAGCAGTCTAATGACGACTTAGTCTATGCTTCAGCATTCTGCACATTTTACAAGTGTAGGTTACATATCATTCATATCGAGCAAGGTATAGATCCTATTCTATTCTCAGCGAATCAGACGTATGCTAAGCTAGGATTCAAGATGGAGTCATTCGAGAGAAGGAAGGATCTATTGCATATTATCAAAGATCACACACAATCATATAGTGACCCTGACTGGCTTAATGCGACGATTAATAGAGAGTCAGAGTCATGGCTCTTGAATAAATTTTTGAACGACAAACTCCTTGACCTTATCATCATAGGTCAACATTTATTCACCCACCAATTTGACAAAATAGCTGAAAACATCAAAAATGTACTAGTTAATAGCACTAAGGTCCCCATCCTATCTATACCAAAGTCAGAAGTATTTCAGTCGTTTACTAAAGTACACTACCTCATCAATGCCCTCACATCTGATAAAATATCTAATCTAGAAGATTTCAAAGAGCTATTTCCCGATGTAAGTCCTACTCTGATACATATTAAGAATGATCGATCTAAACCTATCTCTATGCCAGAAGTAAGACGATGGTTATTATTTGTCAATGAGTTATTCAGTGATGACATAGGCTTTGAAACAGAACAAATTACATATGAACAATTCTTTACCGAACAAAAAAAAATACCCCAAGTACATCACTTATGGGCGTTCTCTTGTTATAATAAAAACTTCTGGAAAAGTCTGGCTGACCCAACGACTGGTATCAGATTATTATCATCATTAACACTACCTACACTTATATTTAAACACCATATATGAACTTACCTATCTATATAGAATATCCCATGTTAGTTGTTATAAGTTATGGCATTGCTTGGGGTTTATCGAGATTATTCAAAAGAAGTATTGGCATACTGATATCAAAGAATAAAGATGTAGATCCGACTAATTTTATCTTTATTCAGAATTCTATCAGTATCCTGCTGTACACGATAGCTACAGTCTGGATATTCTCCAAAGTACCATACCTGAAGACACTTGGCAATGCACTATTTGCAGGTGCTGGCGTCTTAGCAGCTGTCATAGGGTTTGCCTCTCAGAAGGCTTTTTCTAATATCATAGGTGGATTATTTATATTGTTGTTTAAACCGTTTCGGGTCGGCGATATCATCGAAATCTCAAATAGTAGAATCGGAGTCGTAGAGTCCATCTCACTGAGACACACCATCATCAGAGATTATGAATCTCGTCGGGTCGTCATTCCTAACAGTCAGATCAGTGAAGAGACCATTATCAATAGTAGTTTACTCGATCAGAGAATTAGAAAATTTATCGATATTTCTGTAGGGTACGACACGGACTTAGATCAAGCCATTAGGATATTAACAGACTTCATCGAAAATCACCCTAACTTCTTAGATAACAGGACACAGGAAGATAACGAAGCAGGAAAACCCAAGGTGGATATAAAAGTCATTGAATTAGGTAATTTCTCCATTACATTAAGAGCATTCGTATGGGCTCTGAATAATGGAGATGCATTCACAATAAAATGTGATATCTTAAAAAATATAAAAACAGAATTTGATAAAGTGGGCATCGAAATACCATATCCTTATCAGAACGTCGTAGTGAAACAAGGAAATCAGTCTAGCCTTTATCCATCACCACAACTATCTTAATATGACTCCACATCATCGTAAGACGGGAGCTCCACCAGGAACAATTATTTTTACTGGTGAGCAGAAAGTAGATCAAAGTAGTATAAATCACTTACGCTACAATATAGATGAGTGTACTGAAAATGTTGTGAATATAAATCAAATAGAAGCAATATCTGATAGTGAAAACCATGTAGACTGGTATGATATCAGAGGACTACATGACACCGACTGGCTGAATCAATTAGGAAAGATATTCTCCATCAGTCCACTGATACTTGAAGATATTGTAGACGTCTATAAGCGGCCTACATATTCCAGCTATGAGAAAGGTCTGCTGCTGATCGTAAAGTCCCTTAGTTTTGATGATCAGAGTCAGTCTGTCTCAATAGAGCACATTGGAATCTTTTTTAGAGAAGGATTATTGATCAGCTTTCAGGAAGATGAATCTGATCTATTCCACCTCATCAAGAAAAGGCTACACGAGAGGCAAGGAAGAGTCAGACAAAGGGGTGCTGACTATTTAATGTTTACCCTATGCGATCTTATTGTGGATTATTATTTTCAATTGATTGAGAAACTTCAGTCCATCATAGAGCAGCAAGAGGATGGAATACTAAATCATGCATCAAGTGAATTAAAGGAATCAATCCATTTATTGCGCAAAGAGATCATCAAAATCAGAAAACAGATATACCCTCTACGAGAAGTGATAAATCAATTGCTTCGCTCTGAGGACGAAATTATCAAGGACAGCACAGATGTATACTTGAGAGGTCTATACGACCACTCGATACATGTACTAGATATGCTAGACACCCAGCGGGATCTTCTTAATGGGCTTCAAGAATTATACATGTCTGAGATTAACTTTAAGATGAATGAAGTCATGAAAGTATTGACGATCATGACCACCATATTCGTACCTCTCTCCTTCTTGGCTGGTATCTATGGGATGAACTTTGAATTTATCCCTGAGCTACAATTCAGAAATGGATACTTTATTCTCTTAGGCGTCATGATGAGTCTAGTGATTGGACTTCTACTTTGGTTCAGGAAGAAAAAATGGATATAAGTACATCCAAATTTAAAATCTGGGATTGACGATATTATTAGTCGCGGAGCCGAAGCGATAACTCACACCAGTATAAGTCTGATATCGATAAGAAGTATCTAATTCTTTGATTTGTAATAAAACATCAGCTTGTGATGTACTAGATTGTGCAATATTAATCCTATCGGACACTAAAGATAGTGTGCCTCCAAAATTAAGCGTTAAGCCTTTCATTACATTGAGCTCCATGCGAGGTCTAAATGATAGACTGTAGAAGTCTGGCATATTGAGGTATTGATCAAAAGCGGTATTGACAAATATCTGCCCCCAGTCCTGTCTCTGAGCAAACTCAACGTCAAAGCTCTGCCGAGCGAGAATCTCCTCCGCCTTATCATAAATCGTCGGCTCTATGTAGTCATGATATTGAGGACCTACAGAATACATGAAGCTGAGTCTTCTTGTGCTATTCTCTGAGTACGGAAATACATTGTACTCGATCGCAGGCTTAATATTAGTCTCTATATTAAAATTCTTAAAAGTAGAAGCTCCGCCAAATGCCCTGATGCCAGCTGACCAATGATCACTGATGCTGATCACATACTGAGCAAATGCATAATATCGATTCTTAAGATTGGAAATCGTCTCGCCATCATCTACATTATATTTAAAATAATTCTCACTGTAGAATAGGCTAAAATTTACTTTACTTTCTGCTGAAACTCGCGAACCAGTAAGTCTGCCTTTATACTGGGTGGACTGCGATGAAGATTCTGCGTTAATATTGAGATCTCCAGATATATTGAAGGACCATTGATTCCATGGATCAGAATCATGGGGCTTTAATTCGACTCTTGCTTCCTCACTACCAGATACATCATACTCTAATTCATCTATCAGGTCACTGGCTATGATGACTGGTAGTATTGCCTTTTTCACCTGCCTGGCGAATTGTGCTCTTCTCTTAGCTCCCGAAATATTTGCTTCATTGTAGTACTTTATCGTATCACTGATATTCATCTGTATATCTGTCATGATGAGTTGCACTTCCTCTGAGCCATTTCCAGTCCGCTGATTCGTCACCAGAATATATATGTCAGATAAATAGCGGTCATTCACATAATCTATGAAATCAACTGACTCCCGAAGATGATTAAAATCACAACCTACCTGGCAGTCAATAAATAACTTGGGACGATCATCTCGCGCACAATCGGAGGTATCTCCAGAATAACTAACAATATATAATAACATAAAGAGGGTGAGAAGGAACCCATTTTTCATAAGAAGGAGGTTTAGAAGTGATTTTAAAACGTATCTTGATAAACTCGCCAGTTTGTGTGCAGTTCATCAGCCCGCAAATAAACAGAGTCAATGTACTTCCAGATAGACATCTGAATAGTCATCTCTCATTATAAAATGTGATATCAATCCGCCTTAAAGTTAACATGATCATAGTAAATTTTATTGCTATAAATGTTATGTTTATGTAACATATTTTCTATTGGAGATACTTTACTGTGCTTTTCTACTTGATAACAGGGAAGAAAGCTCATATATATAGAACTTATGTTAATGACATTTTCATTACTTATTAATTACTGTACTACAATTATAATGCCTCTAATTGGCATCGTGTTTGAACAAACTATACATTATAGTGTACTTACTTAAGTCTTGAGAAAAACATTAGTATCGATGACCAACACCCCTTTATGAAGACACTGACACAGTGGCTGCTTACACTCAAAACTGATACCCATTCCATGGGCTTATTGTTATTCAAAGGGTACTTAGCTCTGACTATACTTTGCTTCATTATTCTACTTCTTCCCGTTTCTCATCAGACTGAAATACCCCTCATTGATCAGATATTCTTAGCTGTATCCATCGTCAGTACGACTGGCTTATCTTCGGTTGATTTTGGGAGCAGCTATTCATTCTTTGGCCAGTTCGTAAGCTTATGTTTCATTCAGCTAGGAGGAATAGGTTATATGGCATTAGCTACATTTATCATCATAAAGCAGTACCATAAGATACCGCGACTATCCGTAGGTCTCCTTAGATTAGAATTTAATTTACCACAAAAGTATCCACTCCTGCAGTTCATCTACAGTGTGGGGATCTTCACTGTCATGATTGAGATCGTAGGTGCAGTCGTTCTTTATTTCGGATTTAAAGAAGAAGGCATAGATGCAGCGCTGTGGTATGCGATATTCCATAGTATCTCAGCATTCTGTACAGCAGGATTTTCATTATTCGGCGACTCTATGACATCTTTTAGCGACAATGCTTTTATCACGACTACCATTCTTTGCCTTTCACTCCTAGGTTCTATTGGATTTATAGTACTATTTGACCTATGGTATAAGCTGACTGGCAAGAGAAAAGGCATCACACTAACATCTAAAATCATCATCACAAGTACTTTCGTGATATGGATCATAGCAGCCATACTACTATACTTCTCTGATAAAACGGTAATCATGACTGGATGGTATGGACTCTCTCAGGCCATATTTCAAAGCATTTCTGCGCATACGACTGTAGGCTTTAACAATGTTGATTTGTCACAATATAATCTAGCAGGTACTTTTGTTTTGATTATCATCATGGTCATCGGAGCATCCCCAGCCGGTACTGGAGGAGGAATAAAGACCACTTCTATTTCAGCTATATTCTCCGTGCTAATCTCCATACTTAAGCGAAAAAAACATATCACTTTCTTCAATAAAGAAATTCCAGCATCCAATATCTATCTTGCCATCTCTTCGATGATCTTTTATTCTACCATACTATTGATTGGTACTTGGCTGATTCTTATACTAGATGGGAGCCATTTTACTTTTGAAAAACTGTTATTTGAAGTAGCTTCAGCCTTAAGTACTGTTGGATTATCTACAGGGATTACAGCCGATTTGTCGATTGCTAGTAAAATATTAATTTGTTGTCTTATGTTTATCGGAAGACTTGGTGTACTGACATTTGGATTTGCCCTAATTTCAGAATCGCCACTACTGCGACAAAAACCAAGAATGGAAGATATCGCTATTTAGAATTTTTAAAATAACTCATTATGAGTCTACTAAAACTATATGTGCCAGCCCTAATCGTGCTCTTCCTGATAGCGTGTAAAGAGCCAGACCCTAATATAAATAGTGAGGGCTCTGATGAATTTAAATCATTAGAGATAACTACCTCCCTTAATCCTGATGAGATGCAGTTTTTAGATGAAGTCTATATCCCGATCTACTCTAATATCTATATTGATAAGTATAAGCAAAAGACATTACTAGCCGCTACTCTGAGTATCAGAAACACAAGTTATACTGATTCGCTATTTGTGACCAAGGTAGATTATTACGATACTGATGGCCATATAGCTAAGACATTCTTAGATAATACCATAAATATTCCTCCAATGGCCACTGTAGACTACGTGATCGAAAAAGAAGATGACACCGGCGGTGCAGGAGCTAATTTTATGGTGTCACTACAAGGTAAGAATAAGCATATGAGACCTATGATTCAAGCCATCATGATAGGAGAATTCGGAAATGTTGGATTTGCCTTTTCTACTGATGGATGGTCTGTCGGCAAAAGCAACGGTCAGTAATCATAGCAGCATTATCCGAGTACACTATTTAAATTCAAGCAGACATATGAACTTTCATACCAGAAAATGGATCAAACCCGAAGATCTCAACCCTAATAAATCTCTATTCGGCGGAAAGCTATTGGCATGGATAGACGAGGAGGCTGCACTCTATACCATAGTGCAGCTGGAGAATCAGCACGTGGTGACAAAAGGCATGACGGAGATCAACTTTATGTCGTCTGCCTATGAGGGTGAAATAATAGAGATAGGAATAAAGGCAGTAAAATTCGGTAAGACATCACTCACTCTAAAGTGTATTGTCAGAAATATGATGACCAGAGAGACAATCATCACAATAGATAGTATAACTATGGTCAATCTTAATGAAGATGGAATCCCAACCGCTCATGGCAAGACAACGATAGAATTCATACAAGATCGCTTGAGATAAAGATCAATATTAAAATCTTTTATCCCTCTTATGATCGCCAAGTTAAATAAAATAACTATAAGTCAGTCGACTTACTGTAGCCTACGAAGTGATCTAGAGTCCTCATGATTCCATAAAGAAGCAAAGCAAGTGTGACTATCTTGAAAGTGAATGAGGCTATCAAAAAAATTGAATTCAATGCAATCATAATGCTTAATTTTTGATGATTTATTAGTAATATACATACTTTCATTCATAATAGCAATACTATCATCTATTTAATTTTTTCAATCATCATTGGACTTCTTATGTGATGAAAAATAATCTAATGCCTTCATAACTCCATAAAGAAGCAACGCCAGCATTACTATTTTAGCAATGAATGATACTACCATATAAACCGAATACAAAATCATCATAGTAAAATGTTTAAAATATTTTAATGAAGTAAATATAGATACTAAAGCTTACTATCGCAATTCTGCCTATCCTCAACTTACTATCCTCAACTTACTATCCTCAACTTACTATCCTCAACTTACTATCCTCAACTGTCTATCCTCAACTGAATATCTCTAATCTCTGAAAAAAAAATATTATTCTCATCTAAATATCGAACAAGCTTATGTATACACAGTATAGTAGACAATAACAGCGATAGATAGCATTAAAGATCAACAATCGCTGAATTAACAATTTCTTAATCTAAAATAAAAAATCATGCTTAGATCAATTGTCACACTTTTCATTATAGCACTAATTGCTGGAGCTTTGGGATTCTCTGGAATAGCGGGAGCAGCAGCAGGAATTGCCAAAATTGTATTTTATATCTTTTTAGTTTTAGCAGTAATATCACTAATAGGAAAATTAGTTAGAAAGGCCTAAAAAATTACCAAAAATATATTATTCATTATTAAAAATAAAATATCAAGCTATGAGCGAATTAACAAATAAATTAAAAGGAAACTTAAATCTTGTCAAAGGAAAATTAAAGCAAGAATACGCAGAATTAACAGACGACGACTTTATGTATGAAGAAGGAAAAGAAGATGAAATGCTAGGTCGAATTCAAAAGAAGATAGGTAAAACTAAAGAAGAAGTGAAACAGTTATTCAATATGTAATACTGTAGAACCCCATTCTAATAAGTATTAGAGTGAATTTGAGAGTAAAAGATAGTTATATAAATTTTGAGTGTACACCTCACATTTATAATTCTAATTATCTTATACTTTTATAGAAAATAAACACATTAAATTATAACACAAAAAAAGAAAATGAAAAGTAAAAAAGATAATAATAACTCACTGATGCTTCTTACAGGCATAATAGCTGGAGCCTCTGCAGCCTATTTTTTAAAAAGCGAGAAAGGTCAAAAAATGATTGATTTACTGGTCAGCAAAGGAGATGAAATAAAGAATACTGTCACCGAACAATCTCAAGCCCTAATGGAAAGCGGAAAATCAATTATGAATGATGCTATAGAAAAGGGTTCAGAAAAAGCCAGTGACCTACAAGGAATTATAGATGAATCAATAGAAGAAGCGAAGGATTTATCATCTAATAAAGCTGATCAGTTTAAAAGCGGTGTCGATAAAGCGAAAGAGAAATTAGCTAAAGCCTAAATATGGATCATCAGTCAATACCTCAGAAGCTCAGAGACACAGAAACAGTAATTAGTTCTGCTGGGGAAAACTATCAGTACATTAAAACGATAGTTAACAACCACATAGAGATTAAGAAACTAGAGCTCCTTCAGAGTAGCACACGTGCTGTGGGGAGTTCTATTCTTTTTATCATCATAGCGATTTTGATTGGAGTTAGTTCCATTTTGTTTATAAGTTTAGCAGTAGTTCTTTTAGCTGGATGGCTAGATTCATGGGTAAATGCTTTTGCATTCATGTCAATATTGATGTTACTATTAGCAGTTATACTTTATTTAGCTCGACATATACTGATATTTAAGCCAATAGAATCCAAAATGATCGGCTTAATCCTTGAAGACGATTAAAATAATATAACATGACAATTGAAGAAAAAATCACAACTCTACAGAATGAAATATTTATAGCGGAAACTAATCTTAAGAATAATATCAACGATTTTGATCTTTCATCTATGTTACCCGAAGTCTTAACTTCTAGTAATGATACCTTAATTCAGTCCGGAAGGTCATCCTCTAATTCAAATTCTATCCTGAATATAGCAAGTCATTATTTATTGTCAAATAATAAAATTATAAACGTTATATTGAAATACTTTCATTATATCAAGATAGCCATTAAGGCAATGAGATGACAAAAAATTCGAATCAAAATATTTTACAAATCTTTGCCTATTCAGTCATTATAGTTATTGGAGTCGGCTGGCTATTGAAGATTGGATCTTCGCTTATTATCCCATTCATATTTGCCGTATTCTTGGCAGTATTCCTCTATCCTCTAGAAAGAAAAATTGGTAAATTTATAAACTGGAAGTCTATATCAGTCTTACTTAGCTTCGTAGCTCTCTTTATTCCTTTTATTCTGATCACCACTTTATTCTCCCTACAACTTATGACGATTATGGAGTCGCTTTCTTCTATTGAAAAAAGTCTGACTCAAGGTGTAGATAAAGTATTTTCTGTCGTGAATGAAATGGTTCCATTCTTAAACCTAGATAGTGAATCTGTCATGAAAAACGGAGAGGGTGAGGGCCAAGATTTGTCGGGCCCATTAAAGTTTATTGGACAGGGCTTGATGTCTACTACAAGTATTCTCGCTTCAGTAGGGATGACTTTATTATATTCATTTTTACTATTATACTACCGCAAGAGTATCAACAACTTTATTCTCTATCAAGCAGAGAAATCCTCTCGATCTGATTTCAAAGTAACTTTAAATAAAATTAAAGAGACCATTCAATCTTACATTGGAGGCCTTGGTCTTGTAGTGGTCATATTATCTGTTCTGAATAGCATTGGCTTGACACTGATCGGAATTGACCATGCTATATTTTGGGGCACACTCGCTGGGATTTTAGCCATCATTCCATTTATTGGAACATTAGTTGGTGGCGTTTTACCATTTATTTATGCATTGGCAAGTACTGATACGAATTGGCAACCCATCGCTGTCGTAGCATATTATCTTGTCATTCAGCAAATCGAAGGTAATTTTATCACACCCAAAATAGTAGGCGATAAAGTGGATATCAATCCCTTATTTGCCATCATCAGCTTAGTCTTTTTTGGCTCATTCTGGGGTGTAGCGGGAGTCGTCCTGGCCCTACCCATTATATCAATCATCAAGATTATATTGAGCAACTTCGATAATACTTTATCTTATGCTGCACTGATGAGCTCAGACATTAAAAGCAATAAGGGTATATTCAAGAAGATAGCTTCGATGAAAGAATAGACATAAGCATCTCTTATAATTCATTAAAAATCTATTCCCTATTCGTAGTTTATACTTACGATCTAAGCAATATCTCTAACTCAAAAAATGATAGAATAAATAACGACGGCTATAAATCATTTGGGGATTGAAGAAGGCTATGTGAAAAAAGAATACCAGTACATACATAAATGAAGGCTACGAATAGCCTTTATTAGCTACTAAAACTTGAATCATATAACTTTGAGTGATTATTACAGCAGGCTCTTAAACCTAGGCCTCTTAGGTGTCACATCTCCAAGTCTTTCTTTCTTAGCGGCTTCAAAAGCACTGAAGTTACCCTCATAGAATACCACTTGGCCATCGTCCTCATAAGATAAAATATGGGTGGCTAACCTGTCTATGAACCATCTATCGTGGGAGATGACTAAGACACATCCTGCAAAATTTTCAATGGCTTCCTCTAAAGCTCGCAGGGTATTCACATCAATATCATTAGTCGGCTCATCCAACAATAAGACATTACCACCTTCTTTTAGTGTCATCGCTAAGTGAAGTCTATTCCTCTCTCCGCCTGAAAGTACATCTACCTTCTTCTGCTGATCAGATCCCATGAAGTTAAATCTGCTCAAGTATGCTCGGGCATTAATTTCACTACTTCCTATTTCGATGATGTCATTACCCTTACTGACGACTTCATAAATGGTCTTACCAGGGATCAGATCCTTGTGTGACTGATCTACATAAGCCAGCTGTACAGTATCACCTATTTTAATATGACCACTATCTGGCTTCTCCTCGCCCATGATCATTCTGAAGAGTGTGGACTTACCGACTCCATTAGGCCCTATGATACCGACTATGGCATTTTTAGGGATGGAAATATTCATATCCTCTATCAGGATTCTCTTATCATAAGACTTAGTCAGCTTCTCTACATCTATGACCACGTCACCCAGTCGAGGACCTGATGGGATGAAGATTTCCAGCGTCGCTTCTTTCTCCTTAGCCTCTTGCGCACTTAGAGAATCGTATGCACTAAGTCTGGCTTTACCCTTAGCTTGTCTGGCTTTTGGCGCGAGTCTGCTCCACTCTAATTCTCGCTTCAGAATCTTCTGTCGCTTTGATTCTGCTTTCTCTTCTTGAGCCAATCGCTTAGACTTCTGATCCAGCCATGTAGAGTAATTACCTTCCCACGGTATCCCTTCTCCCCTATCCAGCTCCAATATCCACCCCGCTACATTATCTAAGAAATATCTATCGTGTGTCACAGCGATCACAGTCCCCGGAAATGACTTAAGAAACTGCTCTAACCAGTGTACGCTCTCTGCATCCAGGTGATTCGTCGGCTCATCTAAAAGAAGTATATCAGGCTTACTCAGTAGAAGTCTACACAGTGCTATCCGCCTGCGCTCCCCTCCTGAAAGGACTGAGACTTTCGCATCGTCTGGTGGACATCGCAGTGCATCCATCGCAAGCTCCAGCGTATGATCCAGCTCCCAGGCATTATAGAAGTCCATCTTCTCCATCAGTTCACCTTGTTCTTCTATGAGCTTCATCATCGCATCATTATCCATGGGCTCTGCCAGCTTATTAGAGATATCCTCATAGGCCTTAGCGACATCTACGATGTGCTGTACACCTTCTTGGACGATCTCTTTGACAGTCTTGGACTCATCCAGTTCAGGCTCTTGGGCTAGGTAACCTATCTTATATTCTTTATCAAAAGTGACCTTACCCTGGTAATTAGTATCTAGTCCAGCTATGATCTTAAGCAGGCTGGACTTCCCAGATCCATTGAGACCCAATACGCCAATCTTAGCTCCATAGTAGAAGGACAGCCATATATTCTTTAGTACTTGCTTACTTGGTGGGTATATTTTCGTGACGCCTTCCATGGCGAATATGATTTTGTTATCTGACATCTGTATTTGATTTAATGATAAGAGCTGCTAATGTAATAAGAGTCCCTGAGATAATACTTTTTATGAATGTCCTTTTAATCATCAATAAATAAGCAACCTAAACATGGAATGAGCTATAAGTTTAGATATTCCCTACACTATATATTGTATATAAAATTCCCATTTTTTTTCATAATTCACCAACGATAGCCAGCATTTATCCGTCTTAATAAATGTAAAGACATTGATAACACCTAACACACTAAATATTTAAGTATGAACCATTACATTAAAATAATCGCTTCTGCCCTATTGATTTTACTAATCGCCTCTTGCAGTAAGGATCTTAAAAAAATCGTCAGCGAGCAAGGACATAGTTTTGAAGAAAGCATTGAGCTATGGAATGATCTTAAGAAAAACAATAGCAATTCCTATAAATATACTTCTACTTTCACTTCTGCATTCGGATTTGGATCAAGCACTGAAATCACTGTGACTGATGGGAAAGTCGCTGAGAGAAGCTACAAAGAATTTGCAGTAGATCCATCTACAGGAGAACTGACTGAATCTGATACCAATAATTATACAGAAGCGAGCTCAGAAATAGGGACGAATCAGAATGGCTTTGCTCCTCTTACGATAGATGAACTTTACGACTCATGCTCAGGTGAATATCTAAAAGTCAGTGAAAGCGAAAATATAATTTACTTCGAGACAGAACCAAATGGCTTGATCAATCTGTGTGGCTATTTTCCTAATACCTGTGCAGATGACTGCTTCATAGGATTCAATATCAAAAGCTTTGAGTTTTTGTAGAATGACTGTTGAATCATTTTTTTATTCATAATCATAGCATTATAAACGAAAGGGCATACTGGGATATTCCATGTCACACGCTGCACAGCAAAGCATGCCTCCCTCAATGGGAGGTCAGGTGGGCAACCTGCACCATCAATCTCCCTTAGAATCTCCCACATCAAAGACTTTTACTTCTCGGTAACGAGACATCACCATCTTCTAAAATGAGCATGCTTTATTCAACAGCAATACCTTATATCATTAAAGAAATAAAAGGCATGATAGAAAGGGTATTTAATATGTAACTATGTTGTCTAAAAGATTGTATTTCAGTAAGGGACATAAAAAAAGGTTGGCAACACTAACCAACCTTTAACCAATTTAAAAACAAACTTTGAGTTGTTTTGCTTACAAAAACTTTTGTAATCATGAAACAAACAAAACACTTCTCAAATATAACATTATATTACATTAATATCACAATATTGACACAATAATATTTCAATCTTGTTCAATTTTTAGAATCTACATGCTATTTGCCTACTTTAAAAAAAATAATTTCATATTTACGTCAGTTCCGTTAAAAATTATCCGTTCCTGATGCCAGTAAATTATAGAGAATTTGATCTAAAACAGCTTAGAAAAGACACTAGCATGAGCCAAGCTGAACTTGCTGAGATGCTACAAGTGAGTCGGAGTAGGCTAAGTCGGATAGAGAATTATAAAGAAAGGTTAAGCTATATACAAGCGTCTATCCTCATAGAGCGAATTGAAAATTCTGATGACTATGAAATAGGTACTTCTGACTCTATTGGAGGAAATGACACAATCAAAGAGCTACAGTTCAAAATAGATTCACTGAAAGAGGTTATCGCTTTGAAAGATGAAATTATCAGTTCTAAGCAAGAGCAAATTGAACTACTCAAGCATAAAAATGACATTTCATCGCCAAGTAAGAATTTAGAACCTGTTAACTTTTCAGTCTTAAATAATAAAGGAGATCTGATTAACTGGGACCTATTAGAAATTCCAGCAGATGAGTATATGGAAATCAAACCCGGTATATATGATCGGACCTTACTCTCTGCAGACCACCTGATCTCTTCAGAGGAAGAAGTCTTTAAGGATAAGATTAATGACATAGATTTTAATCGATATCGAGTCCTACTAAATTACTCTAAAAAAGGGACTGTATTCCAGACTCACTATCATGTAGAACCAGAATCAATCATCGTCGCTTCAGGTACCATTCACGAAAAACTATCTAATACGATTCTCTCTGATACTCAAGTGATCCGATTCGAAAGTTTACAGCCACACTGCATCGAAAATTTGACGGATACCAAACTCATTATTCTTCTAGAGAAGCAGGAGAAATAAACTCCCTTTAGCAATTACTACCTTACTTTCTCCACACATCTGTCGAAGTATTCAGCTACACATTTGCATCATGCACATTCAGGGAGTTCTTGAGCCAGTCTACACATTCTGTGAAATTGCGAAAACAATACTCCTTAGGGATAAGGTCAGGGATAATCTTAAATCTATCAAACATCGTCTCAGGCTGTCCATGCAAATCAGTGAATACCACCTTTACATTTTTAGAATGCAAATACTGTATCGCATCCTCCATAGCATAAAGCCCAGACTGATCTATATAGGGCACCTTATCCATCCGTATTATGACCGTATCTAGAGATGGCAAACTATTAATTAAATCTTGAAATCTGGATGCAAAACCAAAAAATAAAGGTCCGTCTAAGTGCTTGATGTATACCTTATTTTCAAACTGCTCGAGTATATCACCCTCATCTGCCCAGGGTATCTCCGCACTAAAACTACTCAGTGGGGCACTTACAGTCTTACGATCTACGACATCGCTAACTTTCTTCATGAAGAGAATAGACGCTAAGATCAGACCTATGATCACTGCTTCTATGAGTCCTACGAAGACTGTCAGGACTAATACGATCAGCATGATAGCGACTTCACTATTAGGGATTTGCTTCATCTGCCCCAGCCCCTTATAATCCATGACACCGATACCCACCGTGATCAATATTCCTGCGAGTACGGCTGCAGGAATCTGAGATGCGATCGGACCCATAGATAGAAGTATCACCAATAAGAGGATTCCAGCTATAATGCCCGAAAGCTTAGTCTTACCTCCTGCATCAATATTGACGATCGTTCTTATCGTAGCTCCTGCTCCTGGTATACCACCGAAAATGGCTGCTATAGAATTACCTATGCCCTGACCGACCAATTCTCGATTGGGATTATGCTTTGTCTTAGTCTTATTATCTGCGACCACCGAGGTCAAAAGTGAATCAATACTTCCTAATACTGCAAGTGATAATGCACTAGCTAAATAAGGGCTGACTTGTGAAAACTTAAAGCTTGTGAAAACATCTAAATAAGGCAAAGGAAATCCACTGGGTATCTCTCCTATCGTCCTATATTCTGGCAATAAGAAATAAGCACCCAATGAAACTGAGAGCAAGGCGACTAATGTGCTCGGTACAGCGGTCGTTATTCTCTTAAAGCCATAAATGATAAATATGGTCAATAGACCAAGTATTAAATCAGTATAATTAATTTGAGAAAACGCTCGCTTAAATAACGACAAAGCGCCAATGACACCTGAAGCATTCTTACCAGCGAGTGCTTGAGATTCCTTATCAATGTCTGATGCTGATATGCCCTGAGCTCGCTTTATGGTCTCTTGAAAGTCTTCTAATACTAATATATCCTCTCCAGCTTCATCTCTAAGTATACGCTCTAATATTAATTCTTCTGCTTCGGCCTTATACTCATTCACATAAGACATATCTTCTTTAGGGTAATAGCCGATGAGTGGAAGAATCTGTGTGAAAATGATAATCACTCCTATACCCGTCATAAATCCAGATACGACAGGATAAGGCATATACTTGATATACTGTCCTATTCCTGTAACTCCAAATATGATCTGCAATATCCCAGCTAAGAAAAATACCATTAGAATAGCTGGTAAGGCTGCTTCTAAATCACCTTCATTAGCAGCGACGATACCAGCAATCACTATCATACTCACCGCAGTCATAGGTGCTGTAGGTCCTGAGATCTGAGTATTAGTTCCTCCGAATAAAGCAGCAAAAAATGATATGAAAATAGCTCCATATAGACCAGCAGCGGCACCCAGACCAGATTGTAATCCAAATGCTAATGCTAATGGCAGCGCTACGATTCCTGCAGTGATACCACCAAATAAGTCACCTTTAAAGTGAGAAAAATCTATAAATTTATTATTCATAAGTAAGTATCATTCTGCTTAACTAAATATGCATTGGGAGCTTTTGTGACTCTCTCCTTTTAAGTGACAAAATATCATATACCTGACTGAAAATCAAATTACATAGCTCAGTAATCTGCATCTTCTCAAGATATACATACTAGCATTACTATCGAAACATAAAGTCTTTTATTATTGCATAAGACATCTACTGCAAATGGAAGTGGAAAAATATCGAATAATTATGGGATTTTATAGTATGGCGAACTCTACATGTCAGAACAGTCGAGAAGCTTATATCTAAATCCGATCTGTGCTCTCGGATGAGCCTGCCAGCATACTGTTAGTAGAGTTATATATATATTTTAATGCTACTTCATGATCTCTAATTAGTCTAAGTCTTTTGGATATTCATCTATCTGGTTATATTAGATTCTCAATATGGAAGCTAGAGAATTTATAAGAATCACACTACTGACTATAGCAATAACCACTGTTCTTATTCTACTATCTACCTTGATTCCTCAACTCTACATCCATCGGTATTATTCATTCGGATTATTAGGCATGTTTTCCCTTTTATCTGTTGCTGTTTTCTTTTTTGGAAAGATCTTGGCGAGCTCTGAGAACAAGTATTTATATAACAATCTCATCGTCATCAATTTTATTTCAAAAATGATCTTCTCCTTGATCGCAGTAGTCATCTATGTGAAACTATTCCAGCCAGCTAATGACTTTCATCTGATACCATTCGTGGTCATATATCTGATCTTTACCATATATGAAGTGTACTTTATGACACGTCAGGCGAAGACTAAGCGATAGCTTTTGGAGAGATGAGTTATGAGTTAAGTCAAGCGCATACTCTGCATTCATGATGTCTCAGATACGATCATATCCGAGTTATGACTTTACATTCCATTTAGAAAAATACTGGGATATAAGTCTTTTTAGAAGCAGATCCTATGGCAATTTTACCGTCCATAACTGCTGATCAAATACCCTTGTTTTTTCTGTAGAGATCATGACTGAGTTTTCGTCTATAAATGTTATGCCTTCTACTTGAGCGCCTGTAAGGCCTTCTAATTTATACTTTTGATTCATGTCTGTCAGCATCTTTGAAGGCAGAGCTCCGTCGAATACCCATAAGTACATTTCAAAATTCATGTACCCACAAAGCACTAACTTTTGTGATTCATGATCATAATCTGCTCCTGTGATCAATAGACCCATATCCATTTTTTCAGTAGCTTCTATCTCTTGCTCTCCTTCAGCATCTATCGGTATATGATAGACTTCAGTGGTTTGGTCCTTCCAGTCCTTACTAAACAAAATCAACTCATTGTCAAAAGCTATCATGGCTTCGCAATCATTGGAATGGTTATGGGTTCTAACACTAAAGTCTGATTGTGATTTATAGCGAAAGCTGATTTTAGTATGATCCGCTTCGTCTCCTTGCCATTCATTCACCACATAGACAGATAAGTTTTTTCTGTTGCCTCTATTATTACCAAAATCACCAACATAGATTTTATCACCATAAGCAGCGACCTCTTCCCAATCATGATTCTTAACACCTTTCAGATCAAGCTTTCTTTCTTCTTTTCCCTCATTATTTATAAAATAGATTGCACTGGCTCCACCACTATCATTAATGGTGAATAAATGATCATCTATTATCTCTAATCCTGAACTTTCATCAACAGACTCTGATAGGTGACTGTAAGGTACCGGTTTTAAAATGGAGAGCGAATCTTGGTGTATCTGAGTATCATTTCCCTTATGGCAATAGGAAGTGAAGGCGGTTAGAATAAGAAAAAAGAGTGTTTTCATTGATACTAAGCTAAAAGATGAAAATGGTGGATAAGGTTGTGATAGAATGAAATCTTAAAATATAAGACAAATAATTACGACAAAAATAAGTTACCTGCTATAAAAAGTCCCAAACCAATTTCTCTTCGGTATGTCCTACTTCCCACTATAAGGCTCCACTGAATAACCTTCTTGGCGCAACAAGTGTACGACACCCGTCTCTCCTGCTAAATGACCTGCGCCGACAGCGAAAAAATTCTGCTGATCAGACATCATCGTCTTCATCTGCGGAATCCAATTCTTATTACGCTGAGTCAATAGTAGATCATCATACTCAGAGAGGCCTCCCTCTTCTGACATTGTCATAGCAAGCATCTCTTCTAAGTTCTGCTTCTTATATACTTCTACGATCTCTTGGAAGGAGTCGCTACCTGTATCTCCAGCTTTGAGTGCCTCCATCAGCATATCTGCCTGAGCCTTATATGGGATACTATCGAATACTGACAACTGAAATTCTAATGTCTCAAGGCCACTAATCGGCTTATCGCTATTTTCAGCCATTTCCATGAATTCAAATTCGTATGACTTAATCTTACCGCTCTGAAGATCACCAGGACTCATATCACCTGAAGCGAAGACTGTCAGAAACATAGGCTTCATACGCTGAAACATCATCAGCGGAAGTCCCATTTTTTCAAAGCGATCCTCAATGAGAACATAATCATCAGCTGAGACTAAATCTTTAATGGTGAGATTATCTTTCATAAATGCCTTGCTCATCAGACCCATAACATTAGACATATCAGACATCTGAGTGATGTCTATCTCAAAGACGACATTCTCCGACTCATCCATGGCTGACATCGTACCATCAGGCAGAAAAAAGTCTTCTCCTCCAATCATGTGGATGGTCCCAAATAGGTAGGATGGTTTTTCGATTCCATTCCCTGTGATTTTCCACAATAATGAGTTATCAAGTGCTTGATAAGAATTAGTCTTAGATATTGCTTCATTCACTTTGGCACTCATGCCTTGGCTCTCATCCTTCGCTGTCTTACAGGAGCTAATGCTCAGCGAGATTAAAGCTGCAAATATCGATAGTAAGGCAAATTTAAATTTAGTCAACATGTTCAATTGTATTTTAGAATTTTTAACCTCTTTGTCTGGTAATTTCATAGAGTATAATGCCAGCAGAGACAGAAACGTTCAATGAGTCAGTAGAACCAAACTGTGGAATCAAAAAAGAATCATCTGACATCTGACTCAGCTCTCTCTGCACACCACGCTGCTCTGCACCCAATATGACAGCTGTAGGACCCGTCATATCAAGATCAAAAATCTTCTTTTCTGCCCTGATATCGCTCGAAAACACCTGTATGCCACTATTCTGCAATAGCTCGATGCACTCTGTCAACTTAGAGATACGACAGACTGGAATATTGAGCAATGATCCAGAAGAAGTCTTTACAGCATCATTATTAATGGCAGCCGTATTATTCTTAGGTATGATGATGGCGTGAGCGCCAAATACTTCAGCAGATCGAGCTATGCCTCCAAAATTCCTGACATCCTTGATATGATCTAATATAACTATGAGAGGAGACATATTCTGTTCGAATAAGAAAGGTATGATATCATTCAGATCTTGAAACTCTATGGGCGATGTCGCTGCGACCACTCCCTGATGATTTCGACCACCAGCCATCCGATTCAGGCTCTCGATCTCTGTCCGGACTAAAGGGATACCTCGCTTAGTCGCCGTCTGTCTGATCTGCACTTCAATCAAGCCGCTGAGCTTATTATGTACAAATATCTTGGCTATAGGCTTACCACTCTTCAGTAGTTCTTCTACTGAATGTCGCCCAAATATGATCTCGTGTTTTAAATCCATGTTAAAAATTAACCGCAAGATATTACAATTAGTGCTTTCAGAGCTTTTAATTGTATAGTCATGCATTGGAATTCTGATCCTGCCTTTAAAAAGCAGGCTATCTGTCGATAGAAGAAACTCTTCAATATGACATTTGATCTATAAATTATTGAAAGCCTATACAGTAAACCGTAACTTTCAGTCCTAAACTGTCTATGACTTATACACCACCTGTAACAACTATGGCTGTGATTAAGTGTTTTAATTGCTGATTCCCAATAAGTTGTAAATACTACACATATGAATAAAGTGATTCTACTTGCCGTTATTTTTACTTGCCAAATATCCTTAGTGACTGCGCAGAGATCTGCCTCTATCACTGCAATAGTCGATGAAGTCCTTCTATCACATATAGAAGAATGGCAGCTCAGTAAAGAAGATGTGTCTGACTATAAGATCAGTAGCTATCATACTACAAAGCATAACGGTGTCACTCATGTCTATCTTAATCAGACTATAGATGGAGTGCCGATACATAATGCCATCTCCAACTTCAGTTATAAAAACGATAAGACATTCATAGCTTCTAATAGATTCATACAAGACGCCAGATCTAAAATCATAGGGAGTGCCTCTGTACTCGCGGCAGATGCTGCGGTACATTCATTCGCCAAGCATCATGATGTCAGCATACCTAAAAAGCTAAAAAGACTCAACACTGATGATAGTGATCAGCATCAATTCTCAGCACCAGAACTATCAGAATTAAAGATCAATGCCAAGAAAAAATACTTTGTTACTAAGGAAAACAAACTAATATTAACATGGCGGGTAGAAGCTTTAGTAAAAGGGACGACAGATTATTGGGCAAGCTTTATCAGTGCTGAAGATGGCTCACTTATTTCATCTACTAACATGACAACATCTTGTAAATTCCATAAGCATACATACACCAATCAAGACAGACTGTGTCGCACAAATAAAGCTCTAAAACAAAACGAAAACATTCAGATCAATGAAGACATCAATCAAGAAAATGTAGCAGATGGATCACAATACTTAGTGTATCCACTTCCATTAGAAAGTCCAGCAGAAGGCAACCAAGTACTACTGACAGAGCCAGCACTGGAAGCAGCATCTCCATTCGGGTGGCATGATACTGATGGCGTAGAGGGTCCAGAGCATACTATCTCCAGAGGGAATAATGTCCATGCATTCAATAATGCATCGGGTAATGGTCGGACTAATAGTATACAGACGGATGGAGGAGCTTCATTGAGTTTCAACTTTCCACACAGCAAAGCAGGAGAACCAATCCCCAATATCGATTCTGATATCACCCAATTATTTTATCTGAATAACTGGATGCATGACTTTTCCTATTTCTTTGGATTCGATGAAGCGGCTGGTAATTTTCAGAGTAATAATTATGGCAATGCAGGTAGGGGTGGAGATGAAGTCGAAGCACGATCTTTAGAAGGCTTAGACGACGAAGATAGATTTAATAATGCCCAATTTGCCAGCCCCAGCGATGGCTCTAATGGCGTTATGTTTATGTTTCCATGGACATTTTCTGATGTAGAACTAAATTTTTTATCGCCTACTGATGATATTATTCCATTACCATTTACAATAGGTTCGTTTGGCGTTCCTGAAGTGGCAGGTCGGACGATTGGATCTCTTGTATTACTGATTGATAGTGGCGGTGTATCTATGACAGATGCTTGTGATAGCTTGATTAATGCACCAGCCCTCTCAGGAAACATCGCACTTATAGATAGAGGTACATGTGATTTTAGTTTTAAAGTATTTCAGGCACAAGAAGCTGGAGCGATAGCCGTCATCGTTGTCAATAATCAAGGTGATCAATTAGTGTCAATGGATCCAGGAGAGAATGCAGAAGATGTGACCATTCCATCAGCTTTTCTTAGGCAGTCAGATGGAGAATATTTAAAGAATTTACTCCTCGATGGTAAAGATGTCACATTTGAATTTGATGCCGACGTACCTACACCTCGAATACTATCTGGATCATTTGACAATGGTGTGGTGAATCACGAATATGGACATGGCATATCCATAAGAATGACTGGTGGCAGAAGCCAATCTTCCTGCTTAAATGCTGATGAACAAATGGGTGAAGGCTGGAGTGACTTTCTTAGCTTGGTGACTACGGCAAAGGCTGATGACTTAGGCACAGACTCCAGAGGCTTAGGGATATTCATAGACCGCGCAGGATCACAAGTAAATGGCATCAGACGATTCCCTTACTCTACAGACATGAGTATTAATAATCAAACTTATCACGATATCAGATTCACAGGCTTTGATCCAGATGGCCCTCGACGTGGTGAGCACGAAGTAGGAGAAGTATGGGCATCTATGTTATGGGATATGTACTGGGCATTTGTAGAGCAAGACGGATTTGACCCAGACTGGAAGAATCGAGAATCAGGTAACTATAAGGCTATTCAGCTCGTATTCGATGGCATGGCCATGCAGCGGTGTAATCCCGGGTTTGAAGATGGCCGTAATGCCATTCTCGCAGCTGATGAAGTGTCTTTCAATGGCGCAAATCAGTGTCTTATCTGGAAAGCCTTTGCAGATCGAGGGATGGGATTTGATGCAGATCAAGGATCGGCATTTGAGCGAGAAGATGGTACAGAAGGATACCTCACACATCCTACTTGTAGAAATGAACTAAGCATTAGCAAAGTAGCTACCGAAGTTATCGATGCAGGAGACCTGATCGATGTAACTTTGACAGTGGGTAATTATTCTAATGAACCAGTAACTGGGGTCAGCATCACAGATGTGATACCAGAGAACACCTCAGCCATATTAGAATCAGTCACTGTCAGGTCTGATTATAATTTAGGAGATGACATGGTGCTATTTGATCTAGGAGCGATGGATGCCCAAGAGGTTATAGAGATTAAGTATCAGATACAGTCAGATGTAGATCTGGTCTCATTCTCGGCCTTCTTTGATAATGCTGATCCAGTATCAACAATCTTAGAGCCACAGTCCTTTAACGGAAATATCATCTGGGAAACTAAAATCAGTGAGTTAGATCATGCATGGATCATAGAAGGTAAAAATGAAGTCTATGATCAAGCTTTGGTGACAAATGAGCCTATAACTATAACAGGTGAAAAACCTGTACTCAGATTTCTTCATAATTATGACACTCACTTATTCTTTGCTGGAGCAGACGTGGAAATCTCGACGGATGATGGTAGCACTTGGGAAAGCATCCCTAAAGAAAGTTACCTGCTAAATTCCTACAATGATGAGGTACAGTATAAAGCAGAAGATGCTAAAGCCTTCACTGGAGAAAGCGAAGAGCTTATAGAATCTATTATAGATCTTAGTCCCTATCTGAATGAGTCTGTCAACTTTAGATTCAGATACACCAGCCTGATCGGTGAGGCTATAAGTAATATAGCGACACCAGGCCTAGGCTGGCTGATAGAGAGCATCAGCTATGCCGATCAAGAATCTTACGACCTCCGCCAAGCCTGCGTCATTAGTGCAGAAGGTCTTGGGAGCTGCGACGGTGCTATCACTTACATCAATGCCGATCTAATGTCCTCTACTAATGAAATATTAAAAGAAGAGCATGGCTTTAGACTATTCCCTAATCCGGCGAGCGAAGAGATCCAGTTACATATGAATCCTAAGGGCGCACAGGAAGGTATCATAACAGTTTATGGAGTAGACGGTAAGGTAATTATGACTGACGCACTGGCATTCAGAGGTTCTACATTTTCAAAATCGTATGACATCTCTAGTCTTCAGACAGGCTTCTATATCGTCACTATAGCTACAGAATCGTATAGTATATCTCAGAAACTCATGGTAGGAGAATGATTGTCAGCTTTCTGTAGCTTAAGAGTGACGATTCTTTGTCTTTTATTAAGAAGACGATTCGGGGATCTTCAGAGATCAGACTTTAATTCAGAAGTAAGCCCTACATTAAAAATTCACTACTAATTCCTCTTGAAATTCAATAAACTCTTAGGCTTTCACCCAAATTTTGATAAATCTTTCATGAATGTCCACCTAATTACCACTGTCCAAATATATCATATCAATTGTAGACAAATGCGGATTATTTATATACAAATACCTCTGAAAATTCTCTAATGTATGGCTTAATAGACCAAAATATAGTTAGTGGTAACTTTACGGACATTCATAAAATCTTTTGCCTTATTCCATTGCTCAGAAGTTTAGGACTGGATGTGCTCCCCTGTTTTTCTACCAAAAGGCTGTATAATGGAGCAATACCGTTGGTGGCCTTTTCAGAAGTAAGGCCATATTCAATTAATATAAGATTGATATTCAATTAGTAGAAAGATAAAGTGTTCCATCCTTAGTGCTTCTGAATATCCCAATCCGGAAGCTATAGATTAGAGATTATAGATACTCACGAACTACTCTACTATGATACACTAGGGTGCTTTATTCTATAAGCTTAAGTCGCAGTATCTTGTAGCATTTTTTCACATGATATTTTACTGTATTAATGGAAAGATTCATAGTAGTCGCTACTGCTTCATACTTTTTCTGTTCTATAACGCATAATTTAAATATCTCTCTGCTGGAGCTTGGAAGTTCAGAAATGGCTAAGGTCAGTTTTTCTTTTCTCTGGCCATAGAGAGTACTATAATTCTCTACTCCATCAGAATAAATGCCAGGTAATTCTGTAACATCGAGCTCATCAATTAGTCTTTGCTTTTCCATTTTCTTAAGACAGCTGTTCTTTATAGCAACGACAATATAGCCATCTAAATTTTCAATGATTGATTTCTTATTTCTATCTAAAACCTTGTAGCAGACTTGATGGACTATTTCCTCTGCGTCTACTTTATTTTTTACATAAGTATAGGCTATAAGAAACCACTTTTCGTAGTTCTGTAGAAATAGTCTTTCCAACCTATGATATACATTATTAGATGTCACCCGATATTAGTTCAATGTTAAAACTTAATTTTCAATATAAAAAAATAATTTTGATAAAAAAAACGGTTAGTGGCACCATGAAATTTTAAATTTTTACAATTATGGCATTTAAACTAAGATAGTAAATAGTACAGTGGGTATTAACTTAGATCTTTGTATCTGATATTTTACATCAGGGAAATGTATTCAAGATTTGATTAATTTATTGCGCATAGGGATATTCAGAAATGCTGCTACTTTCATTTACCTAAAATCAAGCCACTCTTGTGCATGAATTTGCCTTGAAGAAGTGGCGATAGAAATAATGAATTTTCCTTTTTCAATATTCCATTCATGGTGTAGCTCATCCCAAAATTGAAATGCTTCTTTTCCAAGAGTAAACGAATACTCTTTAGTTTCTCCTGGTTTTAGATATATTTTGGTAAATGCTTTTAATTCTTTCGGAGGCCTTAGAATGGTACTTTCTATATCACCCACATATACCTGTATGACTTCGGCCCCAGCCTTCTTCCCTGTATTTTTAATCTTACCTTTTACAATAATTTCTGGATTTTCAAGATCTAAGCTACCTACAGTAAGCTTAAGGTCAGAGAAAGAAAATGATGAATAACTTAGACCAAAGCCAAACTCATATTCTGGCACTATGTTCTTAGCATCAAACCATCGATACCCCTGCAAGACGCCTTCATCATAATCAGTACTATATCCATGTATGGCTGATCTTTCTTCTGGCTTAAAGGAAGCTTTCATAGGCGGCGTAGCTATAACTGCATATGGTACCCAGTTCTCCATGGCATGTGGAGCATAATGCTGTAAATCTTTCGCTAAGGTAAAACTTAATTTACCTGATGGGTTTATATCCCCACTTATGACACTGGCTATAGCGTGGCCAGTAGACTGACCAGAATACCATGAGCATAGGATAGCATCAGCACTCTTAGACCATCCATCTGTATTAAATGCACTTGCCGATTGCACCACCACAGCTACTGAAAAAAAATTGCCCCACTTTTGAATTGTCTTATGCTGTTCATCTACCAAATCCAGATCTTTAAGATCTCGACCTTCGCCGCTTTCTGGGCCTTCAGCAAAGAATAATACTGGATAATTATTAGAAGCATAGCTATCCAAAGTCGTTTTATCTAGTAGATCTATATCTTCAATAAAAATGATTTTTTCTTCACCGTATAACTCCTGTAAGCCTTCTACTGGTGTATGGAAAATTTCTGGTTTCACTCTGCTAGACCCCTTACCATACGCCACTTTATTATAAGCTGGCCCGCTCACGATTATTTTCTCTATTCTTGAAGGGATGAGCGGGAGTCGTTCATTTTCATTTTTTAGTAACACCATACCCTGAGATGCTAGGTCTAATGCTGCCTTTTTATGCTCATCGGTATTAACCCTGTAGGGATTACTTTTTTGTTCTTTACTTAATAAGCCAGTGCGCTGATATAGCTTCAATATATAGTGGAGACGCTCATCTATTTCTTCTTCTGTTATTATACCAGATTTCACTAAGCTTAATAAGTGACCTTCGCCATATACATACGCACAGAATCCCATGCTCATATCTAAACCGCCTTCAAAACTCTCAGCTGCTTCGTAAGCTGCTCGCCAGTCACTGATGAGAACACCGTCATACTTTAGTTCGTCTCGTAATATATCATGTATCAAATGGCTGTTTTCTGATACATGTTTACCATTAACTAAATTATTGCCGACCATGATGGCCCATACACTGGCCTCTTTAGTTACTTTCTCGAATGGATAAAGGTGTATCTCACGGAGTGTTCTTTCATCAAGTCTTGAGCTTACAAAATGCCTTAAATGATCTATATCATTAGCGACATAATGCTTGGCACAGCCTGCTATATTATGCCGTTGTAACTCATCTATGTAAACCATAGCCAGATTTGCGGTCAGTAAGGGGTCTTCACCCATGTATTCAAAATTTCTTCCTCCTAAGGGGGATCTCATCAAGTTTATACCAGGACCATATAATACTTGCTTATTTAAAGAAGCCATTTCCTCAGCTAATACTTTAGCGTATGTTCTTACAGCGAGGGTATCCCAAGTACAGGAAAGTGAGAGCGTAGAAGGTAGAGCTGTCGTAGGGATTTCTGGCTCAAAGTCCCGTAGACCTACCGGTCCATCAAGCATTTTTATAACTGGTATACCGAGCCTCTTAACCCCTCCACTTTCAAAACGCTGCGGTATACTATCACTAAAATATCCATGAAATAGCTTTATCTTTTCTTCCACACTGAGCTGCTTAATAATCCGCTCTATTTCTTTATCTGTATGGCTGCTTTGTCCATAACAAAATAATTGTAGCACTGCGAGCACCAGAGATAATACCAGTCTATACTCAGCACTTTTTGATCCTATATTTTGTCGACTTGCCATATTTCTACCTTTTCACTATTTAGTTAATCCTTGATCCATACTGGGGCTAACCAGGTCATAGCATGAGCACCGCTATCTTCAACTGGTGAATTATCATAAAGCTGTATGAAGAAATAATGATCTATTTCATCATCATTTAAAGTTATATTCATATTTATATGATGTACTTCATCTGAAGGTGTAATAGATCTAATGATTTTACCACTACCTGTTACTACTTCGATCTTTATTATTTTATCACTATCGTCTTCAATATCTGGATCATTTATATGAATGCTTAAGTCATAGTTAGAAGCCTTACTAATCGTGCTGCCCATCAGTGAATCATTAGCAGTATATCTACAGTCCAGATTTTTATCAAATGATGCATAAGTTCTTCGGTTACGCATGGCATGAAGTATATGACTTGCCGTATTTTTCTCTGCTAAGACGAAGCTTCTAGCGGGCCAGCTGGATATAGCTGTATAGTTATGATTATCAAGACCTGCTGTAGGAGACACTTTCCATCCATTATCAAGTGCTTCTATAAAAGCCTCATAATGTATATCCAGTCCATTAATTATTTCTAAAACAGTTATGATGTCTAATACTTCATCATCAAGATACACAAAGTCATTAAACTGGTTTTTCACTGGATGATTCAGCTGTACGACCACAGGATTCCCAGTCTTCTCATTTATCGGGCTATCTTTTATCCATTGATAAAAATACGGCAGATCAACTCCTGGCAGAAGCGCATTTACATATGATGAAGGACCTATAACATTCAGATGTACTCTGGTATGATAACTATCATTTTCAGAATGCTCCACGCCCATAAGAGCTGTAAAATTATCTGTTGTGGCTTCCTCCGCCTGCTTTAAGGCTATAGCCCATGCTGTATTGTTATGAGCATCAGGATGAAAGGTCTCTTCTTGAGAATGGTCAGTAATAAAATAAAAATCATATCCTGCCTTCTTAGCTTCTTCAAAATGTTTTTCTGGTAAACCTTGAAATGAATCCCAATCTTCCTTTAATTCGAATTTATTAGGTCTACTTAAAAAAAAGGAATCGATATATAACATTCTATCCCCTTTTATATAGTCCCTGGTTCTTTTTAAATGCGAACCATGAGAGTAGGTGAAAATAGTATGTGCATGAGTATTACCACTAAATATGCTTAATTCTTTATAAGGTAACTCCGAATCCTGAGCTTTAGTAACTAAGGCGCATAAAAAAAAGACAGCTCCTAAAACTATGTTTAATTTCATCATCTTACTCTGACTTATTATCTAATTAATAGAATCGATTTATTTATAAAAAGCTATATCTGGCTTAGTCTACTAATCCAAACCTTAAATTCCAGTAAGCGATCATTTCAAGATCTGTCACATCTTCACTCATTCCTCGATTATCTAATATTTTTTTTCTTCTTTGCTGTGATAGCTGTGAGGCAAAGTCTATCTCTTGAGGATCCTCTGGATAGATACCTTTATCAAACTCAAGCACCCACTTTTCTAATCTATTTGTCATATCTATTAACACGTTTTTATAAGATGTAACAGTAGCCAGATTATTTAATTCGTCTGGATCTTTTTCAAGATCGTATAGTTCTTCTTTTGGTCTTTTTTCTAAAAAGAGTAACTGGTCTTTATTTAATTGTCCGTCCTTCCTTAGTAGCCGAAGTAAAGGTCTTGCCGGATATCTCATATCTTTATAGACATTAGCTTGCATAAAAGGTCGTTCTGGGTAATAGTTTTTTATATACTTATATTTTTTATTTCTGACTGCCCTGATACGGTCTACCGTTTCGTCTCTTCGATCTCTCATGGTATATATATATTCTCTCTTATTCTTCAGAAAGTTTATGCCAGCCATATTTGCAGGCTTTGGGATATAGGCTAAATCAAGGGCAGCCACAGGCAAATCGATAGTACTCACTAAATCCTCTGAAACAGTCCCTGCGTATCGGCCGTCGGGCCAGCGAATGAGTAGAGGTGTATTAGTCCCCGGTGTATAGAGATATTGTTTTGCTTTTACATGTGGTCTTCCTTGATCTCCAAAAAAGAAGATAACCGTTTTATCACGTAGTCCATCTTCTTCTAAATCGTCTATGACTTCACCTAGTAGCTTATCTACTAATTGGATCGTTTCAAGATATAAAGCCCAATCTTTTCTGAGTAATTCATGATCGGGGTAAATCGGTGGTAATGTAATCTTATCATGGTGTATGGGATGTACGGAGTCACGAGCAAATGGTCGATGAGGATAAGAAATCTGAATTTGGGAAAAAAATGGTTCATTATTTTTCCTCTGTCGCCAGTGAGTCCCATCATACATTTCAGAAAATACATGTTCAAAATTATAATCCGTTTTCCCTTGCACCTCTTCACCAGCAGAAGATCCATTAGTCACAAAATATCCAGAATCTTTAAAATATTCTGTAACGGGAATGATATCATCAGCTAGTTTCCTTTTATATCTGGTTCTATGCTGATGCACATTAAAACTTACAGGATACATACCTGTGATTAAGGCCGATCGACTGGGCGAACATACTGCAGTGACAGTATTAAAATTAGAATACTGTTTTGACTCAGAAGCGAGCTTATCTAGATGAGGAGTATGTATAATATCATTACCATAACTTCCAATATCTGTACCGAGGTCGTCTGCAATGATCCATAAAATATTAAGAGGGCTTTGTATATTTTTAGGAGAATTAATGTCCTTACTGCCACAACTAATATGGGATAGTAATCCTAAAAACATGATGATATTAAAGGACACTTTCATTTTTTAGTATTAGGATGAAATTCTAATTTAAAATCTTCACTTGGAGTTCTTGCGTCTTTAATCACCGCCTCCATCTCGGCGGCAATTTTTATTTCTTTAGAAGCAAGATTATTTTCTTCGCCTTGATCATTCACGATATCATAGAGCTCTACTGGTCTACCCAAGAATTTCACTGCTTTCCATTTATCCTTTCGAATCGCTTGTATCGGTCCTTGTCTTTCATTGAATTCCCAGTATAAATGATCGTGTTTTTTCTGCTCACTTTCTTTGCCTAATAATGTAGGCAAATAGGAAATTCCATCAATATTCTTATCTAAAGGATCTATACCTGCTATCTCACAAGCGGTAGGTAAGAAGTCCCAAAATGCAGATATATGATCCGTTGATCTGCCTGCTTGAATCGTCTCTGGCCACCAGGCTATCATAGGTATGCGAATACCTCCATCATACAGATCTCTTTTGCGACCTTTAAAATCTCCATTGCTGTTAAAAAAGCCTTGATCATACTCATGACCATTATCACTTGTAAAAATCACTAATGTATTTTCATCAATATTCAAGTCTTTAAGCAGATCAAGTAACTCCCCTACATCGGCATCCATCCTTGAGACCATACCGGCATATGTGGCATTACCATCTCTATCATGTTGATAACCTCGAGGCTTTACTTCCAGTGATCGTTCAGGCCAGCCGTATTCTTTATACGGCTGCTTAGAATCCTCTGGCACAGTCAGCTCGAAGTGAGGTATAGTAAATGCTAAGTAAAGAAAAAATGATGTATCCTTATTACTTTTAATAAAGTCACTGGCATTATCACTTAACTGATCATGCGAGTAAGTCCCTTTTTTCTCGAACATCTCATTACCCGTGCTGAATGGTTCATCATTAAGGTATAAGGTGTCTGGATAATAATGATGCGCTCGTTTGTGTTTTCTATATCCATAAAAGTAATCGAAGCCTTGGTTATTAGGCATACTCGTCATATCCTTTTCAGCAAGGCCCCATTTACCTATAATGCCTGTCACGTAGTTACTTCGCTTTAGCTCCTCCGCAACGGTAATATCACTTACCTTTAGATCAACAGCTGAGCCAGTACTTGTCCATCTAGGATTACCTCTAACCGTCGAATGTCCAGTATGATATCCCGTCAAAAGAGAGCCACGCGACGGCATACATACGGGAGATCCTGCATAGTGCTGCGTAAAAACTAAGCCTTGGCTAGCCATCTCATCCAGCCTAGGTGTTTTAATCTTTTCTTGTCCATAAATACCAATATCTCCGTAACCTAGGTCATCAGCCATTATATAAATGATATTAGCTTTCTTCGCACTTATACTAGTCACTTCTGATTGCTTACATGCACATAGTGAGCTAGCGAGTAGAGTCGTTATATATAAAAGCGATTTCATTATGTCTTACTTATTATACTTGATTTAATAATACTGAGCTGCTTATAGCTAAAGTCTTAGGCGTTAGGTATCCATCTAAAATGCTTTCTTTCTGTCAAGCAGATTAGATGTAATAATGCGTAATTATAATCCGGCTAACTATCTATTTTTAATTTAGATCCCCTTGTCGAATACCCTCATATACTTTAATTAATTCATTTAATTTTTCAGGATTTTCTTCTGCTACATTATTGACTTGCCCGATATCATTTTTTAAATTAAAAAGTTGATATTCAGTAGAATTTCCAAGTTCGATATTTACTTCCTTATTAATTATTCTTCCTTTATGAGGAGGTATCATTACCCAATCTTCATCTACCAGTGCTGTACGTCGCATCGCTTCTATGACTAAATTTTTACGCCCCGTTACGTCTTTTCCTAGAAATACATCTAAAAGATTCTTACTATCTGTACTTGTATTATCTGCATCCACTAGTGCTGCTATGGAGGACATAATATCTAGCTGACATACCAGTGCATCTGAAGTTTTAGGTTCTATCTTCCCCTTCCAATAAGTGATAAATGGCACTCTGGTACCAGCCTCATATAAGCTATATTTGCCTCCTCTTAATGGTCCACTGGGATTATGCTTTCCTATTTTTTCTACTGCGTCGTCATAATACCCGTCATTTAATACTGGACCGTTATCACTTGTAAAGACAATCAAGGTATTTTCTAAAAGTCCTTCATCTTCCAAGGTCTTTATTAATTCGCCTATACACCAGTCAGCTTCGAGTATAACATCACCCCTTGGGCCCATACCTGATTTTCCGACGAATTCTGCTGCAGGTGTACGTGGTACATGCGGCTGCTGCATGGCATAGTAAAGGAAAAATGGTCGATCTTTATTTGTTTTGACATACTGCCGTGACTCTTCTAAAAAGGTATAGGCCATTTGTTCATCTACCCAATTAGCAGAAGCACCGCCTTTCACATAACCTATTCTCGAGATGCCATTGACTATACTATTATTATGGGTATGATGCCATTTCATCTTTAGCATTTCAGGATGATCAAGTCCTGTGGGCTCGCCTTCAAAATTTTCTTTATAATTGACATATATTGGATCATTTTGATCTAGATTATCGACCCGTCCATTATTAATGTATACCGTCGGCACACGATCTTGAGTGGCTGCCATTATATAACTGTAGTCAAATCCTACTTCATTAGGTCCGGGACTAATTTTTTTATTCCAGTCAACTTCTCCAATTCCTAGACCGAGATGCCACTTACCGACTATTCCTGTACTATAGCCTTTTTCTTTCAGCATCTTCGGGAGTGTACGAAGAGTCGTATCAATTAAAAGAGGCGCTGTACCCGGTAATATTTTTGCATTTTTATTTCGCCAAGGGTATATACCTGTAAGGAGACCATATCTACTAGGTGTACAGGTCGCTGATGTGGCATATCCACGAGTAAATCGAACTCCACCATTTGCGAGTTTGTCAATATTTGGCGTCTCTAGCGCTACAGCACCATAAGAACTTACATCGCCATAACCTAGATCATCAGCATAAATGATGACAATATTCGGTAATTCCTCTGCTGTTTTTTTTATGCTTTTGTTATTCATGTCATTATTACAAGAACAATTCAGCATAAAAAGAAGTGAAAGAACAACGCCAATTATAAGATTATGAACATTTATCTTTCTAATAAATAGTATCAACATTATGAAGGTCTACTTTATCAATAATTATTATTTTTCTAAAAATAACGATTCACGAGTATCTGTTTTTCATCTATTTTATAATCATCTGCTATTCGCATTAGAGCACCTCGGACTAATAATATTTATGAAAAAACCAATTGCATTTTTATAATTAATTATACCCTGGATTTTGAGTCAAATTAGGATTTAGGACTATTTCATTCTGAGGGATTGGTAGTAGAATATCACGTGCATCAAATCCATCTACATTCGCCCGTATACTGTTTTGATAATTTACATCAGCATTGGGATTGGCTAGTTCCGCCTCCAGTCTAGCATTTAATAATTCTTCCAAATTACCCCAGCGTAAAATATCCATTTTACGATGATTCCCCTCTCCTAATAGCTCCCAAGCTCTTTCTTGTCTGATAGCTGCTCTCAGGCCATCGGTTCCGAGATTTTCTAATGGGAATAGGCCAGCCCTTTCTCGCACTGTATTTATCGCATCATATGCAATCTGTGTATCGCCATTTGCCTCATTTTCAGCCTCTGCGAGGTTAAGATACGTATCTGCTAATCTATAAAAATTATAATTTTGGCCTGAGTCTGCACGCGGTTCATCGACTCTCCACTGCTTTGGAATATAATTATATCGAAGTTCGATAGGTGGATTAGAAGGGATGACATCAAATATATTAGACGATCGACGTAAGTCATTCTCATCATAAGTATCAGCAAAGCTTTGATAAACGGTAAAAAATCCAAATCCTTTACCAAATGGAACTGGCCGGTCTGCTTGCGCAATACCATCATCCTGTCCTCGAGGCTCAAATCGAGAATGTCGATTCGTACTTAATAAAGCGTCACCAGTGACAAAATCAAGAGCAAAAATTATTTCATTATTAAACTCATTATCCTCTTCCCATATATCAGCATATACGTCTAATAATGTGTGTCCTGAATTATTCACAATATCCTGAGCTGTTGTGCTAGCTGCTTGATAATCCTTTAACCACAATTGGCATTTTAACTTTAAGGTTTTTGCCGCCCATTGGGTAGCGCGCTGCGGAAAATCTCTCCTTCTTTCTGTCGGAAGATCATTCTCCACTGCTTCTATATCTGCGATAATGGCTGCTCTAATTACATCAGCTGATGTGCGTGAAGCAGTAACATTAGTATTAAAAGCTTCGGGTCCTGCCTCGGTAAGGTAAGGCACATCTCCATACATAGCCGTCATATAGTAGTAGACAAAGCCTCTTAAGAAAACACCTTCGGCGATTAAATCTGCTTTCGTCGCTTCGGGTATTTTGGATTCGCTTACTCTTTGAATCACGACATTAACATCATTAACTGCCTGATACATTTTTATCCAGATATTCCTCGCCCGATTAGAGCCTTCATCCCATGCGAAAGAATAAAATTCTTGGCCAGCGCCTAGTATTCTCGTGGGAGATATTAGATCATGAGTCAGTCCAAAATAAATATCAATCTGAACTTGAAATCCATCATTATCAAAAAAATGACTGTAAACTCCGGCGAGGCCAGCAATTGCGTCAGTTTCAGAATTATAGAACTGGTCAGGGCCTAAAAGGCCTAGTGGAGCCTCATCTAATATCGTATCACAGCCAGTGGTGCCGAGAAAAAATAATGTGATTACACCTATATATATATATTTCATTTTTTTCTTTTTTTTTTAAAACTTAATATCTACGCCAAAAACATACGATGTCGCATTAGGATATCCGACATTATAGTAACCACGCAAAAGATCACCCGTACCGAAAAAATTAGCCTCCGGATCATCGCCAGTAAATTCATCTGAAGTAATCAAAAACATATTATTACCAGTGACATAAACCCGGATATTTCCTAAAGGTAACTTTAGCTTTTCGCCAGAAATATCGTAAGAAAGCTGCATGGTTTTTAATCTAAGAAATGACCCATTTTCAACATTAAAGCTATTCGAAGATTGTGGATTAAATGACTCCACAGCAGGCACATTAGTGTCAGTGTTATCAGGTGTCCAAGCATCAGCATACTGGGCATAAGCCGTACCAGAATTAGATCTGATCGCTCCCGTTTTAGGGATGTTATAGATGTCGTTACCATATACAAACTGGAAGAAAGAAGAAAACTCAAAGCCCTTGTATCCAAATGTATTATTCCAACCTCCATAAAAGTCAGGATTAGAATCCCCAATCACGGTTAAATCACCTTCTAAGGAAATAGTGCCATCACCATCCTGATCTACAAATCTAAGTTCGCCAGGTGAGTATCCATTAGAAAAGCCATCTGCTTCTACTTCTGCTTGGTTTTGGTAAATCCCATTAGTCTCAAAGCCAGTAAATATACCAAGGGGAGAACCCACCCGTAGCTGCCCTGTAGGTCCGATTACATTGACACCTAAAGTATTTGTATTAATAAAATTATCACTTCCGATGTCAAGGATTTCATTTTCATAGGTGGAAAAATTAAAAGCTGTATTCCAAGTAAAATTTTCAGTATTTACGACAAAGGCGTTAACGCTAAAATCAATACCCCAGTTTTGTAAAGATCCAATATTCTCTAATCGGCTATCAAATCCTGTCTGACTTGCAATCTCTCTGGCAAATAAAAGATCCCTTGTTTTCTTAAAGTAGTAATCCACTTCAAAAGACAATCGACCATTGAGCACGCCCACTTCAAGTCCAAGATCAAATTGATCAGTCGTCTCCCATTTTAAATCATCATTAGCGATAATGCTATTAAATACGGCAGACTCTCTTACGCCTCGACCTAATGAAGTAAAAGTCGTACCTAAAGATTGGAATCTCGTAAACGATCCTATGCCGTTCGAATTTCCAGATCTACCATAACTCGCTCTCAGCTTAAGCGTACTAAATACATCTAAATCACTAATAAAAGGCTCTTCTGACATTCTCCATGCAAAAGCTACCGAAGGGAAATAAGCATATCGATTATTCGAGCCAAACTTAGATGAGCCATCACGCCTTGCCGTAAGTGTAAATAGATATTTATCCTTTAATGAATAATTGACCCGGCCTATGATAGAGGCAAATCTAAATGCATCATAATCGCTTCTTATACTTAAGTCTTCAGGAGCAGAGAGGTCAAATCCAAATACCCCTAATGCATCAGTGAGTGTCCTATTTGATGAGGTATTGGTAATCTGGGTAGTCTCTCTTTGATAGGTGAACCCTCCAAGAAAATTAAAGCGATGGTCTTTGCCGATATTAAACTTATAGTTTAAGGTATTCTCATTTAGAAGCGCAAGTGTGCTGGTAAGAAAAATACCGCCTCTGCCTGGTTGATTTGCTACTAGATTTAATGGTAATAGCGAAGACTCAAAATTATTCTGATTTCTATTTCTTATCGTAGCGCCAAATGTCGTTTTCCAATTTAGATTCTTTAATAGATTGAATTGTACATATGAATTACTAAAAATTCTCGTATTTTCTATATTGCTTTTTTGAAATTCATTCCTGGCAATTGGGTTATCAAAATTATTTCCATTTACGCTCTGGGTCGTCGTAAAATTACCATCCTCATCTCTTACTGGCACAGTAGGCTGATAACTCAGGATCGGATTTATAGTCGCACCAAAATTAATTCTTTCTGGCTCTTCGTCGACTCTAGAAAGATTAAAATTAGTTCCTATTTCAAAAAAGTCTGATTCTTTATGAGTTAGATTTAAGCGTATCTGATTCCTAATAAAACTATTTGCTTTTATTATCCCTTCTTGGCGAAGGTGGCTCCCTGAGACAAAATATTTTGTTTTTTCAGTACCGCCTTGTATTGATAACTGAGTATTGCCGATGTAAGCATCCCTGCTTATTTCATCAAACCAATCTGTACCTTCTCCAATGTCAGCTCTATCTTCTGGAGTAAATGCTAATTCATTTCCCAGTCTAGTCTCGCCAGCATTCACAAAATCGATGTACTGATCCGTGCTCAATAAATCGATATTTTGGGCTTGGGTCTGTATACCAGAATAATGAGATAAAGTTATTTGAGATTTTCCCGTTTTACCTGTTTTAGTCGTTATCAATACCACACCATTAGATCCTCTTGCTCCATAAATGGATATGGCCGAAGCATCTTTTAAAATATCTATGGATTCGATATCATTGGGATTTATAGAATTGAGGATATCAGCATCACTGACGAAACCGTCTACAACATATAGTGGCTCATTACCAGCAGTTATGGAGTTACCTCCTCTTATCCTTATTGTCGTATTAGCTCCAGGACTACCGTTTACAGAAGTTGTGAATACTCCGGCTACTCTACCCTGTATCGCTTGGTCCACTCGAGCTACTGGTGCTTTTAAAGTTTCCGTGACATTTACTGATCCGACAGATCCTGTCAGGTCTTTTTTCAAAATAGTCGCATAGCCTACTATCACGACTTGATCCAGCATTTGCGAATCCTCCTCCAGGATGATATCAAAGCTTCGCTCGGTTCCTATTGTAACATCCTTAGTCGCAAAGCCCAAATAGGATACTTCGAGGATAGAATTTTCTCCAGCGACGCTCAGTGTAAAAGCACCGTCAAAATCAACCTGTATTCCGTTAGATGTTCCTTTCTCTAAGACATTAGCCCCAATTAATGGAAGACCTGTCTCATCAGTCACAGTACCCGTAACTGTGATACCGTCATATTCTACGGCCGTTTTTTCTTCAATCATCGTATCCGATGATCCACTAGCTATAGCTTCGACTTCATTAGATCTTACAGCACCGATATCTTTTATTTTATTCTTATCAGCATTCCTACGAAGAATTATTTTTTTTCTTCGAAGAACAAACTCAATATCTGTCTCGCTAAATAATTTTTCTAAAATACTTTTGACTGATTCATCTTCTGCTTTAATTGATACACTTTGCTCTATATCGATATCTCCATGATTATACAAAAGGCTGTATTTAGACTTAGTCTCTAGCTGATTCAGAGCTTCGCTGATCTTTACATTCGATAAATCAATACTTAGCTTTTGTTTTTGAGAAAATGCATTAACTTGAACAGAGAAGAATATGGTAAAAATAAATAGACAACTCAGCTTGAAAGCTATCCCGCACCTGCTGGTACACGGGGCTATAAAAGCCTTCGATAGATGTTTTTTCATATCTTTATAATTGATTTATATGGTTAACTTAATTGTTAGTCAGACTTATACGTGGAAATGACGACCTCACTTTCCCTCATTTTATCTTGAATACTATTTTTTTTCAGGTTTAGTAATTGTTATATTATTATTTTCAATCGAAAAATCGAATTCTCTATTTTCAGAAAATGAGATCAGTACTTCTTCTATGGGTTCATTTTCAAAAGAAGCCGTAAAAACTTCTTTGTCTAAAGCGGTAAAGTAGTTTTCTATTTTTACATCATAATATCTTTCTATTCTGCTTATGATCTGCTCGAATGTCAAACGCCTAAAAATGAGTTTTCCATCCATCCATCCTGTATATATATCTGTATTAACCTCCACGAATTCCAGTGTAGCTTCACGAGTGTTCCATTCTGCTTTATACCCAGGCTTAAGAATTATGTCAGATTTTTTCGCAGAACTACTATTCTCAGTATTGGAAAGCCTTACTGAGCCTTCTACCAATACGGTATTCGAATGTAAATCCCCTGGATACGCAGAGACATTAAACTCAGTACCTAATACTTGGATATCCATCGTTTCTGTAGACACGATAAAAGGGTTCTCACTATCCGTCTCGACATCAAAAAAGGCTTCACCTGTCAGGTAAATCTGTCTCTTTTGCCCTTTAATAAAATTAATCGGATATCGTAAAGTAGATCCCGAATTTAAAAATACATGAGTATTGTCAGATAATAGAACATCAAACCTTTTACCATTTGGGATTCTTAAGGTACTGTATACTAACTCCTTGGACTGATTATTAGAATGAGAGATTTTATTATTAAAAATATCAGCTATTTTTTCCCCTTTATCATTAGAGATTATTTTCTCTTGATCGAGAACATGTATTTCGCCATTCTCAAGCTCTAGCGTCACCAGATTTTTATAATCTGAAAGAATAGCATTGTCGTTATAAGTAGAATAAAATCCATAACCATATGCTATTATTAAAATACCTACAAAAGCAGCTGCGTATAGTGAAAGCCGACGTGCTAGTAATGATGTGTTCTTTTGCTTCTTTATTCCTTTTCTAAAATTTTTGTAGGATTTCTGCGTATCAACTGATTTTAAATCTGATAAGTCATAGCCATCATTTTCGATTTTGCATAATGATTCATAAATTTCCTTATTTTCATCCGATTCGTCAAGCCACTTAGACAAATACTCTTCTTCCTCTAAGGAAATATCACAATTCATTTTTTTATATATTAAGTCTGGAATTTTCATCTGTGTCAATTATAAAATATTCTGCCTGTCAGCTATAAAGACCTGAAAATATCATATAGGGTAGTCAAAACTGAAAATATGTGAAATTTAAATCGTGGGGCTTTTATCATCAAAAATTAAGTATTCCTCAGCATTAACTTATCAGCTATGGTTTTAGTATCTATGTACCATCATCTATCAGCTGTGACTTAACAAAATAGCTATGAAGTTTTTTACGTCATATACCGTACTATTCTTAACTATACTATGCACTAGCTGCATCGGTCAAAAAGCAGTAGATCCTGCCATTAAAAATATCAATTCTGATACTAAAAATACGCTCTCAGCCCTACCAGCATCACTCGTTCGATTAAGCAAGATACGGAGGGAAATATATGGCTTACGACATAGTAAGGTATGATAAAATACAATGGTAGAACATTTATGAAAATGCACAAAATGGAATAACCCGTCCACCAAATTTTTACACAAATGAATTACAACACACAGGAAACAACATTTTTTCAGCTCAATGGATAGGCATTTACCATTCGCAAAACAACGGAAATAATTGGAAACTACTCAGCGGCCTACCTGACGCTACAGCTTTCTCCACACTCGAAATCACAGATTATGGAATTATTGCAGGTATATCGATTAGATAAATAGAGAATCCTTAGAAATGAAATAATATTAGGATATAGTGAATAAGACTATGCCAAAGAACTGAATACTATCCAAGGTTTAGAATTGGTTTTATTCTGACCAATAAATATTAATTAATTGAATAGATTGTGAGGCAGATAATTACTTAGAAATCGTACTTTTCTATTATTGGCAATATTACTTATCGTATTTATGAGTAAAATATATTTTTTATACCGATGCTATCTTCCTACCGATAGCTATCGGTAGGAAGATAGATCGAGTATAATACCCGAAATAAATAGGTTTGCTGATATAAACAGTACAAAACCAATTTCTCTTCGGTATATCCTAAACTAATTAAGAGGTATATGATCCGTTCCAGAAGAAAATTCATTAATCACTCGATCACATCATTATCCACGATGGCTCTCTCGCGATATATCGGAAGGTATCTAAATACTGAATCTGAAATGGAGAAACTCGATGTCAGTATCTTTTCTAAGCATTTACAATTCCTTAATTATAAAGAAACTGGGCATATAGCTCAAGAGTTAGGCTTCGATGGCGTAGATCTTACAGTAAGACCGAAGGGTCATGTCCTTCCTCAGCATGTGACTAAAGATCTACCAAGAGCTATTAAAGACATCAAGGCAGCTGGTTCTGATTGTAAAATGATGACTACTAATATAGAATCAGTAGCCAATCCACTCGATGTAGATATTATAGAATCAGCAGGTCAAGTTGGAATTTCATACTACAGAACCAACTGGTACAAATACATTGAAGGCATTTCCATGGTACAGTCACTGCAACAATTTCAGAATCAGATATATGAACTTGGTCTATTAAATCAAAAACATAACATCATCGGGTGCTATCAGAATCATGCTGGCACAAAAATAGGTGCAACTCATTGGGAAATTCATAAACTTCTTGAAAAAGTAGACCCTAAGTATTTTGGCACACAGTACGATATCCGTCATGCGACAGTAGACAGCGGTTATTCTTGGACCAATGGATTGAAACTACTGCATGAGAGCATTAAAGTCATCGTCCTCAAAGATTTCAAATGGGGAAAAGTAAACAATCAGTGGAAAGCGATAAATGTGCCGATAGGAGAAGGCATGGTCGATTTTATTAGCTATTTTAAATTACTCAAAGCATACGGATTAAATCCACCAGTGTCCTTACATCTGGAATATCCCTTGGGTGGTGCCGAAAAAGGAAAATATGAAATATCGGTAGATCGTGAAGTGGTCTATCATGCCATGACAAAAGATCTCAAAGCCATTCAACAATTATGGAAAGAAGCTTAATCAAGAAAAAATCTAAGAAATAATATTACGATATGAAATATCTTATGCTAATAACATTCTCCTTTCTGATATTGATCAGCTGTCATCAGAATGCTTATGTAGCCTCAACGGCATCATCCACTAGCTCAGCGACATCATCTATTTCATCAGTAAGCTCCTCTGTAAAGGTGAATAATAATACTGAACTGTATAGCGCCATCTCTGATGCAGTGCCTGGTGATAAAATTATAATGGCTAATGGAGTATGGAATGATGTACAAATATCAGTAAGCAATAGTGGTATGGAAGATAATCCGATTACCATAAGCGCTGAGACAGCGGGCAAGGTCCTCCTACAAGGTCAGTCCAATTTACAGTTAGGCGCTGACTATATTATAGTAAGTGGACTCTACTTTGTGAATGGTCATTCTCCTTCTAAGTCTGTGATTCATTTTGCTGTCGAAGATACTGTAGCCAATCATTGTATCGTCACTAACTGTGTGATCAAGGACTATAATCAAATGCAGCGAAATCACCAAGATCTCTGGGTGCTCATAAAGGGCAGACACAATCAGCTGGATCATTGCTACCTCACAGGTAAATCGAATAGAGGTCCGACAGTCAGAGTGGATCTGGAAGGCAATCAAAATATCAACAACTATCATAAAATCATCGATAACCACTTCGGTCCACGACCACCAAAAGGTGGTCCGAGTGCAGAGACCATTCAGATAGGGAATAGCTATACTTCTATGTGTCCGAGCTACACCATGGTCGCAAATAACTTATTTGACGAATGTAATGGTGAAGTAGAGATTATCTCTAGTAAAACAAATTTTAATGAATTCAGAAATAATGTCTTCTATAAAAGTGAAGGCTCACTGGTCACCAGACATGGAAATTATTGTACAGTAGATGGTAATTATTTTATCGGTGACGAATCGTCAAGTCAAATCGGTGGCATCAGATTAATAGGTACCGGTCATACCGTAACCAATAATTACTTTTATAATTTAAGAGGAAAAGAATTTAGAAGTCCGCTTGCTGTGATGAACGGAATACCCAAGTCTCCATTGAATAGATATATACAGGTGACAGATGTCATCATTGCACATAATTCTTGGATTAACTGTACTGCACCATTACAGTTTGGTGTAGGCTCTAACGTCAGTCAGAAGGATGTACTGCCCGCATCTGAAATAAGGTCAGCAAGACCGATACGGACAGTCGTCGCTAATAATTTAATATATAATACTACGGGTGACATCACGCCAATAGTCGCTCATGATAAAATAGACGGCATACTTTTTAAAAACAATATCATCAACAATCAAAGTGTAGGTTTTCAAAAAGTAGAAGGTATTGAAGAAGCTTCTTTTGAATTAAAAGAGATCGCGGACTATATCTTAGCACCCACAGCAGGATTTCCTAATGAACAAGTCTACTCTGGTTTCGGCTTTGAACAATTTAATAAAGACTTATTCGGAGAGTCACGTGAAGACAACAATGCTGTAGGCGCTTTGACTGGAAAGCCGACAAGTGCACCTGATATCCTTGACCGGTCTAAATATGGAACCAATTGGTACGATACTGAGATGGTACAAGAACAGCCGACAATTCATACTGTATATGAAGGCCAAAGTATTGCTGAAACGATCAATCTTGCAGCGAGCGGAGATATCATTGAAATAGCCACAGGTAACTATACTATTCCTTCATCATTGAGGATTAACAAGACATTGACCATTCAGGCTATGCCATCTAATATTAAGGTCAAATTTCAATTTTCAGGTCCTGCTCAGACTCCATTATTCGAATTGAACCCGCATGCCAAACTGATACTAAAAGGTATAACCCTCCAAGGCAGCGACAACCAATATGCATTTGCAAGCCTTAAAGAAAACATGTCAAGTCTATATAATCTAACGGTAGAGAACTGTGTCATAGAAAACTTCGATTATATCTTAAAAGCTTACAAATATTCTTTCTCAGAACATATCAACTTTACACAGACTACATTCCGCAATTGCCAAAATGGCTTTGAATTATCAGAAGAGATAGAAGACAAAGGAGAATATAACGCCGAAAATATAACGATCAAAAATTGTGCATTCGAAGGAGTAAAAGCAAATGTCATCGACTACTATCGAGGCGGCTATGATGAATCAACTGTTGGTGGAAATTTATTGGTTACAAATAATACTTTTACCAATTGTGGTGAGAAAGAGGAAAATGGCATTCTATTAAATACCTACGGAATTATCAATGTGAACATCTCCAATAATACTTTCAAAAATAATAGAGTAAAACTTATAGCTCGACTATGGGGTGCCAAGAATAATATCCATTCAAATAATAAGATCATCAATTCAGGAGAAATAATTGTTGAAGAAAATCTTAAGTTGAAAACTTTCTATTAATATACCAATGCTATTTTATACCGATAACTATCGGTAGAAAATAGATCGAGTATAATACTCGAAAGAAATAGGTTTGGTGGTTTAAAAAGTCCCAAATCAATTTTTCTTCGGCATAGGTGGGATCAATCAACCAATCTTCCAGACAAAGACATGACTTGAAGTTCCAATCTTTTCATTTCTCTAAGAATGGCATTTTTATCCATTTGCATCCAAGCGTAGATTTTAAGCATGCACATACTTACCAGAAATAATAAACCCCCAAATCCCCATTTCACCAATTCTTCTGCAGATTCAACATTAAAGAACTGGATACAGCAATAAATAAATAATCCAAAAAAGACAATGGTTAAAATATTGGAAATAATTAGAAACCATGCATTCTTTCCTCTGAATAGACCAAAGATCATTTCAAAAAGATTCTGCTCTTCTAAGGAGTCATAAAATACAGCTTCTTCTTTTGATAAGGTATCTTTAATCAAATGATCGATTTCTTCCATTTTATTTTTCATGATGTATATTTTTTAGTTTTGATTTTAATTTTTCTCTTGCATTGAATAATCTAGTCTTCACCGTCCCCACAGGTATTTCTAAAAAAATACTTATTTCTCTTATAGAATACTGTTCAGTATAGAACAGTCTTATAATATCCTGCTTTTCTTTAGGTAATTTCTGAATGGCTTCTAACAGAGCTACTCGAATACGCTTGCTTTCATCTTCTGATGGCAGCACACCTGATTCAATATTACTACCAGATTCTGAAATTATCCTTGCCTTCATTCTATTCTTTACTGAGTCAATAGCCTTAGTATAAATTATTCTATAAGCCCAACTTCTAAAACTATCCACATTCTCTAGTGTGTGTATCTTACTCATGATAATGATCCAGCTTTCTTGAGCAATATCTTTTGCCACTTCCTTATCCTTAGTAATCCAATATGCTTTTTCACAAAATACCTTATGATAGCACTATACTAAGACGGGTAGTACAAAAACATTACCTTCCTTGTATTCTAAAATATGATATCGATCAGAAGGTTTTTGTCCATCATTCATTATGCTCTATCTAAATTACATTCTATAGACTAAGAATCAATAAAAAGATTCACTTCTACAGAATATGAGTGAAGTGGAAGCCCTAATTATTCTTGTTAAGTCAGAAAATAAAAAATATTATGTTGCGTATTCCATATTAAAAATAAAAATCTAATACAGACTATCTTTGGGTCAATGTGTTCACCT
>ENA-ORXT01000252-ORXT01000252.1-marine-metagenome-genome-assembly--contig:-NODE-252-length-89837-cov-8.689104_pt1 | contig 89837 bp, 79 predicted proteins | sample MGYA00237868_ERZ511482 | MGnify/ENA metagenome assembly ERZ511482 | reverse complement strand
AGACGCTGTACCAACTATAGTGATCTCAGGACAATGCTCACTCAATATACCCTTAAGTAGTTGTTGAGCATCAGACTCATCTTCTATAATGATACCTCGCATCAGCATTCGTTTTCTCTTTTGAATTTACTATTCAGTTCTATTAATTCCTTCCTGATATACCTTACCGGCTACTCATCACCTTTCATAAGGGAATAAGTCAGTTTAGGCTCCCTCCACTTCTTCAGTGTTTAAAAAGTTAGTTTCTCAGAAAATGCTATCGGAAAATTCATCAAATAATAGAACCCTCGTTATTTTGATAAATATAATCTCCTACAACATGACAATTACAATTAATTGATAACTGGTTATAATAAATCATTTATTGGTAGAAAAAATCAAAAATCTGGTAATAATTTCAAAACAAAAGTCATTTCAATTTACAATAAAATTTTAAAGGTATCAAGTAGCAAATTGAATATATTATTTTGCTCCAAGGTTTTTTAACCAAGAAAGTTTGTCATTTAGACCTTATAAATATTTATTTTTGAAGACTATATGTTCAAGGATTCCCCAAGCAACAATTACCCCAAAAGAGACCTCCTGACATAAATACCCACAAGTCCCCAGCGAGCCTGCCTGTCGGCAGACAGGTGTAACGAAGCGAGCCTGCCTGTCGAATAGGTAGGTCTTCAGCCGGTCAGGCAGGCGCAGCGTGTTACAAAAAATCTATTGATTTTTTGTATCCTCCATACATGCCACCAACTCCTCTTTATTAGAATCAGACATTTGATGTAGCGGCAATCGTACTTCATTGGTACACAACCCAATATGCTCCATTGCTGTTTTTATTCCAACTGGATTACCTTCTATGTATAGCCATTTATGTAAATCGTAAGTTTCTAGATTTCTTTGTCTTGCCTTGTCCATTTCTCCCTCAAGGGCAAATCTTGCCATTTGTGAAAAGAACTTTGGATAGACATTGGCCATTACAGATATGACACCATGTCCTCCTACCGAAATCATTGGCAAGGTAACCTCATCGTCTCCTGAAAGAATAAGAAAATCATCCGGACTGTCCTTAATTATTCGAGTAGCTTGGATTAAGTCTCCAGTAGCTTCCTTGATAGCAACAAATTTCTTACTCGCATTAGCTAACCTTACGGTAGTAGCCGCCTCCATATTTGACTTTGTACGGCCGGGAACATTATATACAATAATAGGAACAGGACTTACCTTCTCCATCTCCATATAATGCGCAAAAATTCCTGCTTGATTTGGCTTGACATATTCTGGACTTGAAGAAAGTATTGCATCAATGCCTTTAAAGTTATAATCGCGTATTTTTTTTACTAGCTCTATCGTATTCTTACCACCAAAGTTTCCAGCAACAATTGGTTTTCTTCCTTTATTCACTTCAATTACAAAATCCAAAATCTTTCTAGACTCTTCAGGATTTAAAGTTGCTGTTTCTCCTGTAGAACCAAGTGGCACCAGAAAATCTACACCGCCTTCGATAACATGTTCAACAACATTTGCGTAAGCGTCAAAATCAATACTCTTATCTTTCTTAAAAGGTGTAATCAAGGCAACTCCTGTGCCGATAAACATGGATGAATTCATAATGTGCTTAACTTATAAATGATGATGCAAAGTTTAAAAACTCTATGGGATTATCGGTGTTTTTATTGTAACAAATATCCCAATCTATATTTTGCTCGCCTTTCGCTTCCGCAAATTTTATCTTGGCATTGACCAATCGACAAATTACTTCGTGATGAGCTTGCCAATTATTAATCAACGGGAAAAAGTAATCAAACTCATGACTGATAAAACTAACAACTTCTTTCTCAACTGGCCATTTTGTAAAAGGCAATTCTTCCTTGAGATAAGAGTAATCATATTTATGTGGAATCTCTTTTTTGCGAAAGGACAATATCTTGCAATCCGCTTTCGCAAATGGATGTTTTATTATTTCGGTCAAATAGTTTGAAATGGTAGGGTCGGTTTCATCAATCAAAAATCCAAATCGATGCTTGGTACTAGTCGTTGGACTTCTGTAATTGTCAATCTTGTTCTTTAATATTCTCCCTATCAATCCTCCCATAGAACAAATATCTGATTACATAATATCAAATTCTCCCATGTTAGAATATTTTTCCAATCTATGAGCAATTAATTCATCTGGTGTCAATTGTTGAAGTTCTGCAATCTCCTTTTTGATATGAATTCTAAGAGCCTTTGCCATTTTTTCCGGATCAGTGTGTGCTCCTCCAAGCGGCTCTTTTATTATGCCATCAATTAGTCCAAATTCAAGCATATGATCCGCTGTAAGTTTGAGTTGCTCTGCGGCTTGCTCCTTATAATCCCAACTTCTCCACAATATTGAAGAGCATGATTCTGGCGAAATAACAGAGTACCATGTATTTTCCAACATAAAAACTTTATCACCCAATCCTATTCCTAATGCTCCTCCACTGGCTCCTTCACCGATAATATAACACACAATCGGAACTCTCAACTGCGCCATTTCGAAAAGATTACGAGCAATGGCTTCTGCTTGACCTCTTTCTTCTGCCTCTATCCCTGGATAAGCACCAGGAGTATCAATCAGACAAACTACTGGATAATTGAAGCGTTCTGCCAGTTTCATGAGTCTAAGCGCCTTGCGATAGCCCTCAGGGTTGGCCATTCCAAAATTACGGTACTGCCTCATCTTAGTGTTTACGCCCTTTTGCTGGCCTATAAACACGATAGGCTGCCCATTAATACGGCCAATACCGCCTACAATGGCCTTATCATCACCAAATCGACGGTCACCATGCAGTTCTATAAACTTTTTGGTGATTTGTTCGATATAGAATAATGTATAGGGTCTCTCAGGATGCCTTGAAAGTTGAACTTTCTGCCATCCCGAAAGGTTGGAATATATATCCCCTCTAGTGTTTTTGATTTTGTTTTCGAGTTCCTTAATCTTGTCAGATACATCTATATCTCCTTCACTCTCAATCTGTTGGAACTTTTCTAACTGCTCAAATAGCTTTTCTAGTGGTTGCTCGAATTCGAGAAATACCATAGGTTCTTATTTTGATCAACGTTGGTTTAAAGTACAATTAAGTACATGGGATTAGCGGCTAAAATAACACAGATTTTACGTAAGCATAAGACTTATGGAAATAATTAAGAAAAAAGGTGACAATACCTTGCTTATTATGGGTAGAAAAATTAGTTTTGCCATCGCTATTGAGCAACGGTCTGGTAGTTCAGTTGGTTAGAATACCTGCCTGTCACGCAGGGGGTCGCGAGTTCGAGTCTCGTCCAGACCGCTTAGAAGCAAGGAGTTATGAATTAATTCATAGCTCCTTTTTTTGTTTTTGAGGGGGTATTTGGTTCATATCCTTTTAAATATTGATAGCTTGATGATCAAGACATGATATCTTAAAAGAATACCATTTTAGAGTTTTATCCTAATGGAATTTTAGCAATCATATTAATTGCGTATCTAAGTGTTAAATATTAATCTCAATTTTTGTGAATTACTCACACCTAATATATTCAATAGTCGTAACACCAGTATTTCCCAACGTTGGTGAAAATCCAGTAAACTTAACTGGGAAACCAAACTCATTATATTCAACCTCATCAGATCCAATATATCTTATCGTATTATCAGGATTGTAATAAGTGGCCTTTACTCGATTGTTTACAAGCCCCATTCTTGGCCTAGCTGGAAAGTAATTAAATAAAGGAAAAGGAAGATTGATGTGGAAATTTCTGAAATCATCATACTCCATCACTTGTAATTCTTCTAAATTATTTTCACTATCAAAAATATATATTGAATCAATATTATCAGAATTAATTTTATACTTTAGAACTGAGGTAGTCGAATCATCAAAATCAAATACTTCAACGAGACGAATCCCTTCATATTTATATTCTTGCTCTTTAAATATCTCGTTGGTATTGTAAGATTTTGATCTAATTACCTGTTGACTATCATTGTATTCATATTCTTCAAATCGAGATCCAATCCAACACTTATAAACCAAACCGTTTCGATAGGCTATTCTTATATCTCCTATCTGAACTAATTTGTCATCCTCATATATATATTCATTTACTATTTCTCCAAATTGGGGATGATCAATACTACTCTTAATTGGAATGCAGCCATCAAGATAATTATGCGCATCTAATCTGGAATTATCTGAACCACACCCAATAGTGAAGACAGGAATCAAAAATATGATATAGATTAAGTTTTTGTGATTGTACATTAATTATTATAATATATCAACTCTTGAAAAAATTAAGAACTAATTTTTCAAAGTTACTACTAATAATTTCAACAAAATACACCCCTTCGTTTAAATCTGATATATCTACCTCAAAAGTATTTAACTTTTGATTAGGCGCATCAATTTACTTGACCGTTTGGCCAAGCTTATTTATGATATTCAAATATTGGAAATCTAATTTTTCTACAGATTTACTTTGAATATTGATTACCCCTCTGGTTGGATTAGGCAATAAGAATTTATTCATAGCTCCTTTTTTATTTGAAGGGGTTGTTGCTTTGAATTGAGTTGTAATACATTTCACATTTTTTATGGCAAGGACAGCCATTTAGTCAAAAATTAATCAACCTTAATGATTTGTGCTTCATATATAAATCTTTCCTGACTATCATTTGGGTAATATTCGAAATAATAAGGTCCTGTAGGTAATTCTTCTAAATTAAAATCCATCTTTTCCATTGCATTTTCGATTTCTGTCTGAAAAACCATTTGGCCTAATAGATTAAAAACTTTTAGATTCCCTGTATTAAGTTCAGAAGGAAACTTTATAGTTGTAAAACTAGAAGCGGGGTTAGGATAAACCTTTAGATCTCGACGATAAAATACCTCCATTCCAAAAACAGATACGATACTTGGATCACATTTATCTTCTTCATCTACCCTCCATCTAGGGTGTAAAGGTAAATTAGAAGAACCTGCATGTTGAGGTAGCTTAATACCATTCTGAACAAAATTACAATCAGATCCTATCTCGTCTGGATTATTAATAACATGATAAGAATCACTACCATTTCCAGAACACATATAAATCTTACAATCTGGGGCAAGACACATAATTCTGAACGTAGTAGGAAAAGGGTCAAGGGTTCCATTATATGTATCAATTAGTTTGATACCATTCCCTTCAATATCTGATTCCCAAGTATCGACTTGATGTAAGGAGTCCTCATCTGATAAGTAGAGAAACCTACTATTTGGCGACCATTCTACACTGCCAGGTTTATTATTAAAAGTATCTTGAACGGTCTCGTAAATAATAATTTTTTCATGACTGCTTAAAAGTCCTTCCGTTCTATCAAAATTATACAAGTGCAAATTAGCGTGTCTGTTCCAATAAGCATACCTATCACCATCTGGACTGAAACGAGCAGTTCCAGATGATCCTGAAAACCAGGTATCGAAAAATTGATGAGCATTTTGATTTTCCATCCGTCGAATTCCTTTGCCATCAATCAAATAGGTAGCAACTTCCGAAGTTTCCAAAAGTGGTTGAATTACCCACCAATCTTTTTCATTCGAATGTTTTATTGCGGTTAAATATGAGCCCAATGGATTCTCTGTCATTAGCAAAGAATCGAAATAAACCACATCTCCAAAACCATTATCAAGATTCATGTTTACATAACTAAATCTTAATTCTCGAACAAAACCATCCATTTCACTATTGAAAACTATTGTCTTGTGCAATAAATAATAACCTTCTTCACTTCCAGGATCATCGATTATTACAATATTTTGTATTCCTGGGTATCCATAATTACAATCATCCCATCCTGTTATTTCTTTAAAAGCGCTATGATTTAAAGTATCACCATGTGGCATAATTTCATTCTTCCGATTCAGAACGGCACAACCATTTGTATAGAAAAGTAAACTACCATTTGGGTCACAAATAGCTTGGTTATTATGATGGAAACCAACAGGAAAAGTATTTACCTGAATATTTTCTGGTAAAGAGCCAGAACTGAAATTCACCTCCATAGCTTGAATTCCTGGATTCGTACTTTGATCTTTTCCAAGATGCCAAATATAGTCTTGCTTTTGGGCACATAGTGTGCCTAAATTCAAAATTAGAAAGACCAATATTTTACCTTTTTTTGACCGCACCATATACTATTGTTAGTTTAGGCAATTTAATTTATTCCACAAGGTCAGCTTTATAAATATGAAATAACCCGTTTTAGACGGTTTATCATGAGTAACATTCAAGCTATTACGGACATGACAATGACCTATTGTCCAAAATATTGATATATTTGGACAATAGAAACATTACAAGGGTAAATTATCTCATAAGATGGACTAAAGAATGAAAATGCAGTACATCATACCACAATTGCCTATTTCAGAGGGCTTAGAAACGGTCAAAATTCTTAAGAAACTACCAGAAGTCAGAGCAGCTTTAGCAGAACTTAAAGGTGTTGCAGGAACGATCCCAAACATCCGTATATTAATCAATACCTTGACTATTCAAGAAGCTAAAGACAGTTCTGAGGTTGAAAACATTGTAACCAGTCATGATGATCTCTTCAAAGCATCTTTACAGATTAAAAACTACCAGAGTCTCGCATCAAAAGAGGTTCAACATTATGCATCGGCATTAAATAAGGGATTTGAAACAGTCCGTTCTTTAGGCTTGATTTCAAATAAAATCATTCTCGATATTCAGCAAGAGCTTGAACAGAATACAGCAGGGTATCGAAAAACACCAGGTACAAAACTGGTTAATGATAAAACCAAAGAGATTGTCTATGTCCCTCCACAACACATTGACGAGATTGAGCAACATCTAGGTAACCTTTTAAACTATATCAATGATGATACGCTTCAGGATATAGACCCCTTGATTAAAATGGCAGTTATCCATCATCAGTTTGAAAGCATCCATCCGTTTTATGATGGCAACGGGAGGACAGGCAGGATAATTAATATCCTTTACTTGGTTCTAAAAGAATTGCTGGATTATCCGATACTGTATCTAAGTCGATACATCAATCAAAACAAAGAGCAATATTATAAACTACTTCAAGAAGTAAGACAAAATGGAAATTGGGAAGAATGGATATTGTATATTCTTGAAGGCATACAAGTGATATCCAAAGACAGCATCAAACTAATTGTTGAGATTAAAACAATCATGCAAAAATATAAAGATCATATCCGTAATCATTACCATTACTACAGTCAAGATTTACTTAACAATCTCTTTAAACATCCTTATACTAAGATTGAATTTTTGGCAAAAGATCTAAAGATTAATAGAAAAACAGCTGCAAAATATCTCAATGAAATGTCAGAGGATAAACTTGGATTTTTATCAAAATTTAAAATAGGAAAATTGAATTATTACGTTAATAATGATTTGGTAGAATTATTAACCGAATAGTTAGTTAAGAAGCTTGTAGAAGAAGGTTTGGAGGAATTCTTGAGTTGAAAATAAACTTAGGCTAAATTTAATTTGGCTTATGAGTATATAAAAATCCACATTTGCTTTAAGCAATCATATACCCTCCATCTGCGGTATACACCCCACCTGTAACATAACTTGAATCCTCTGAGGCTAAGAAAGTTGCTAAGCCACTCATTTCCTTAGGTTGTGCCATTCTAGGCATTGGAATCATCTGGGTAAATTGTTGTAGAGTTTTTTCATCTTGCCAGATGGACTGACTGAACTTGGTCTGAATTAGTCCGGGGCAGATGGCATTGGATCGGATGTTTTTGTGGCCCCATTCTTTTGCTTGACTCTTGGTGAGCATGATTAAGGCGGCTTTAGAAACGCTGTATAATCCTAGACCAGAGGAAGGCTTCAAGCCCTCTACTGAAGCAATGTTTATCACGGAGCCTCCGCCTCGTGCGACCATGTGTGGGTAGCATAAATTGGCAAGGGTCCAGCAGGCCTTTACGTTGACATTCATAATCTTGTCAAATACCTCACTTGAAGCTTCCGATAATTTCCCATATACTGGATTGGTCGCTGCATTGTTCACTAAAATATCAATGCTTCCAAAATGTTCTAAGGTAAAGTTCACCAAAGCTTCTAACTCTTTGGGATGACCCACATGACAAGCCTTGGCCATTACAGTGCCCCCGGCGGCAATGATTTCACCGGCGATCTGATCAACGGCGGCTTGATTTCGGCTACTGACGACCACTTTGGCTTTCTGATCAGCAAAGGCTTTAGCGATTTCGGCACCGATGCCCTTAGAAGATCCGGTGACGATGGCAACCTTATCTTTGAGCTTATAGGTCAATGGTTTCATAGCGTTCATTTAGTTGTACTCAAAGTAAAGAAAAAGGCTAACTTAACAGAACGAAAACGTAGCATAAGGAATGAGTTTTACCAATAAAGTAGTTTTAGTCACTGGTGCGGCCTCAGGAATCGGAGCAGCCACCGCCAGTTTATTTGCCAGCAAAGGTGCGAGGGTTGTTTTGGCGGATGTACAGCAGGAAAAATTAGAAGAACAGGTATTGAAGTTGAAGGCTGAAAAATTTGACGTAAGTCCATTATGGCTAGATGTCTCCAGCTTTGATCACGTGCAAGGCGGTATTCAATATGTCATCAAACAAAAAGGCAGCCTCGACATCCTTATTAATAATGCAGGGATAGGAAATAAATCCATGGTTAAAACTGCAGAACATAGTCTGGAAGATTGGGAGCGGGTGATTGCGGTCAACCAGAGTGGTGTTTTCTATTGCATGAAGGTTGCTTTACAGCAAATGTTGGATCAAGGCCATGGTAACATTGTCAATGTTGCTTCGCTGGCAGGATTGAAAGCTTCTGGTAGAAATCTAGCATACAGTGCCAGTAAATTTGCAGTGGTCGGAATGACTAAATCAGCCGCCTTAGAATATGCTTCTAAGAATATTCGAATCAATTGTGTGTGTCCATCGTATACGCATTCTGCATTACTCGATCAAGTGTTTGACGCAGACCCTAGCATGCATGACAAGCTCTTGAAGTATGTCCCGATGAGAAGATATGGACAACCCGAGGAAATTGCAGAAGCCATACTTTGGCTCGCTTCTGATAAAACTGAATTTATAACAGGCCAAGCCATCACCTTAGATGGTGGTCTTTCATTATAACGAACATGAATAAAAAACTAATACTAGCAAAGCGTCCCACAGGGATGCCAACAAAAGATACTTGGGAAAGTCAAAGTTCTGAGATTCCAAAGGCAGAAAAAGGACAAGTGGTTGTTAAGACCCATTACATTTCCTTAGATCCCGCGATGCGAGGATGGATGAATGATGCTCGATCTTACATTCCACCGGTAGAAATCGGAGCCGTGATGCGCGCAGGAACCATCGGTGAGGTGATCGAAGCCAATGAACATGACACCTTTAAAGTCGGTGATATTCTCACGGGATGGGGAGGGGTGCAGCAGTACTTTGCAACAGATGGCGATGGTCACTTCAAGGTGGATACTAACCTAGCCCCCATGACCAAATACCTCGGAGCTTTAGGCATGCCAGGCATGACTGCTTACTTCGGAATTACGGAGGTTGGAAAAATAAAGGAAGGGGATCGAGTCTTGGTTTCTGGAGCTGCGGGTGCTGTCGGAAGCATTGTCGGACAGGTAGCCAAAATCAAAGGTTGTGAAGTTGTCGGCATCGCTGGTGGACCAGAGAAATGCGCTTATGTTGTGAACGAACTTGGCTTTGATGCCTGCATTGATTATAAAAATGGATCGGTTGCCGCTGGGATCAAAGAACATTGTCCTAAAGGAATCGATGTGTACTTCGACAATGTGGGTGGAGAGATTTTGGATCATGCGCTGGCCAGGTTGCGGAGAAATGCCCGGGTGGTTATTTGTGGTGCCATTTCTCAATATAACGATACACAAATTACAGGACCAAAAAACTACCTTTCACTACTCGTCAATCGTGCGACCATGCAAGGAATGGTAGTCTTTGATTACGCCGATAGATATCGTGAAGCAGCGATGCAGATGGGTCAATGGATGATGCAAGGGAAATTGAAGACGGAGGAGGATGTGTATGAAGGCATCGATAATTTTTACGAAACATTTTTACGACTCTTTAACGGCGATAAAAGAGGAAAATTAATCCTTAAAATTTTGGAGGATGAATAGAGTACTTGCGCTACAAGAAAAATTTAAGAACAAGCCCTTTGGAAATTACATCTTTTCTAAGATTTTGGCACGGATGGCTCCGTACTTTAAAACGATAGATCCGAAGGTTGTTGAATTGAGACATAACTACATGAAGGCCTCATTGAAGAAGAAGCCTAAGGTTCACAACCATATTAAAACCGTTCATGCCATTGCTTGTTGTAACTTATGTGAATTTGCTGCAGGAGTATGCATGGAGGCGTCCATCCCAAAGAATAGAAGATGGATACCCAAAAGTATGGAGGTGGACTATCTCAAGAAAGCAGGTACTGACCTTACTGCCGTATGTGATCTGAGTTTTGTGGATTGGGAAACTGTTGAAATCGTTCCCTGTCCAGTTTCAGTGTATGACACCAACGGAGTTGAGGTGGTAAAAGCTACCATTAAAATGTATGTGACTGATCGTCCAAAGAAAAAATAAAATCATGAAAGCTATTCTCTGTGAAAAATTAGGTGGGCCTGAAGACTTGGTTTATAAAGAAATTCCGTCCTTGGTTCCAGGCCCCAAGGAAATTGTCATAAGCACTAAAGCCTGTGCCATTAATTTTCCAGACACTTTAATCATCCAAGGGAAATACCAAATGCGACCAGAACTTCCGTTTTCGCCCGGCAGTGATATTTCTGGTATTGTAAAAGAAGTGGGAGAAGAAGTGACTCAATTCAAAGCGGGTGATGAGGTTTTTGGGGTCGTACCGTTTGGTGGCTTCGCAGAGGAAATAAAAACAAAGGTGAAAAACATTTTTCCGAAACCACCGGGTATGGATTATTCCATTGCCTCTTCCTTCTTGTATGCCTATGGAACTTCCTTGCACGCTATAAAAGATAGAGCTGAGCTAAAGGCTGGAGAAACGATTGTGATACTTGGAGCTTCCGGTGGTGTCGGTCTAGCCGCCTTGGACCTCGCCAAAATGATGGGAGCGAGAGTGATCGCCTGTGCTTCGACGGATGAAAAGCTAGCGCTGTGTAAAAAGTTCGGTGCAGATGAAGTTATCAATTATGAGTCGGAAGATTTGAAACAACGCATCAAAGAATTGACGGGTGATAAAGGCGCAGATGTCATCTTCGATCCCGTCGGAGGGAAATATACAGAATCTGCACTACGTGCCACGGGGTGGAAAGGAAGATATCTAGTCATCGGTTTTGCCGCAGGAGAGATTCCGAAAATCCCGCTTAATCTAGCCTTGCTGAAAGGTTGTTCGATCATGGGCGTTTTCTGGGGTAGGTCCACCAAAGAAGACCCCGAAAACAATCTGGCCAACAGCCTACAAATTATGCAGTGGTTCAACGAAGGGAAAATCAAACCGCACATTCATAAGAAATATCCACTGGAAGAAGCGGGGATTGCGCTGAGGGAGATGATGGATCGGAAGGTTATTGGGAAGGTTGTATTAACTGTTGTTTAGCTACGCTGTAGCCGATGGGGTCTGCTGATACCTTTGTTATTGTTGTATAGCTACGCTGTAGCTAGTGGGGGTTGCTGATGCATTTGTTATTGTTGGATAGCTACGCTGTAGCTAGTTGGTCTGCTGATACCTTTGTTATTTATGTATAGCTACTCGGTAGCTAGTGGGGGTTGCTGATGCATTTGTTATTGTTGTATAGCTACGCTGTAGCTAGTGGGGTCTGCTGATGCCTATGTTATTACTGTATAGCTACGCTGTAGCTAGTGGAAGTTGCTGATACCTATGTTATTGTTGTGTAGCTACGCTGTAGCTAGTGGGGTCTGCTGATGCCTTTGTTATTGTTGTATAGCTACGCTGTAGCTAGTGGGGTCTGCTGATACTTTGTTATTGTTGTATAGCTACTCTGTAGCTAGTGGGGGTTGCTGATACTTTGTTATTGTTGTATAGCTACGCTGTAGCTAGTGGGGTCTGCTGATACTTTTGTTATTGTTGTGTAGCTCCGCTGGAGCTGAGGTGGTCTGCGTAATGTGGAATAGCAATGCTCCAGAGGAGCATTACAGTAATAACAACGAAATGAAAAATAAATAAAGCTCCAGCGGAGCTTAACTTTTTTACAAGTCAAAAAGATATTCTTCCTTGTAGTCAATACCATATTCGACTAAAAGTTCAACATACTCTTCTTTTGTAGTTTTAGTTCTATGATGTTTTTTTTGATTCTCAATATATCTTGAAACAACTCCAACTTGAGACTGGCCTTTAGTGAAAGCAGCAAAGCCAATTTGCCAATTAAACTTTGGATTATGTTGCCTTCCTTCATTTATCCATTTTGTAGAAGATACCTTGATATCTCTAACTAGGTCTGACAAATTACAGCTTGGGTTTGCTCCAATCAATAGATGAATGTGATCTGGCATACCATTAATCTTCATAAGTTTTTGATTCCTATTTTTAATTAGACCATTTATATATCTATAAAGATCTTCCTCCCATTCTTTTGAGATTAGTTTGGCTCGGCCTTTTACAACAAAGACCAGATGGTAGTAAAGTTGTGTGTATGTGTTTGCCATAATATATTTTTGTGCGGCTACTCTGTAGCTGAGGAATGCTCCGACATTCTTGTTATTATTGTTTAGCTCTTCTGTATCTTTTTTATTGCACCACAACTCCGTAACTGTGACGAACATTTAGCCTTTATGAGAGACTTGTTTTCATTATTAATGAACACATAGTAACATAGGTAAACATATTAAAAAGAACCCGACAGGGCCGCAGTAGAATAGGGGAAGCTTTTATAGGAAATAAATTTATTACAATTCCGCCACCAAATACGCCGCCTCCTTAATTGCTCGCTTCGCGTCCAAGCCGCTGGCATTTTTGGCACCGCCGACGATGTGAATGTTTTCTGGAGGGAGCTTAAGATCAGCAGATAAGGTTTCATTTTTTTCTTGACCGGCACAGATAACGATATTGTCTACATGAATAGTTTTTGCTGCATCACCCGTTTTTATTTCAAAATTTTCTCCATCAAATGAAAGGTACTCACAGCTCGATAGCATTTCAACTTCTTTCATTTTCAAACTTGCCCGATGAATCCAACCCGTCGTTTTTCCGAGATTCTTCCCGTGCTTTCCCGTTGATCTTTTAAGCAAGAAAAGTTCTCTTGGGGAAGGTGATGGTTGGGCGGGAGTGAAGGCACCGCGGGTGTCATAATCCATGTTTACACCCCATTCTTTCATGTAGGCTTCTGTGTCCATTTCATGTGAATGGTCATGAGAAAGAAACTCCGCCACATCAAAACCAATTCCACCAGCGCCTACAATTGCTACGCGCTTCCCTACTTTCTTTTTTGACCATAGTACATCGCTGTAACTCAGAACATTGGGATGATCTGAGCCTTTGAAATCTATCCTCCTAGGAGTTACACCAGTAGCCAAAATTATCTCATCATATGCCACTTCATTTAACATTGTAGCATTCACTTTACTGTTCAAAAATACGTTGACATGATACTTGTCAAGCATTGATTTATAGTATCTTATAGTCTCGGCATAATCCTCCTTGCCTGGGATAACTTTGGCCATATTAAATTGACCGCCCAATCGATCACTTGATTCAAAAAGAAAAACTTCATGTCCTCTTTCTGCTGCAATAGATGCGGCAGCTAGTCCAGCGGGACCTGCACCGACGACTGCAATTTTTTTTATAACACTCGCTGGCAAATAATTGAGTTCGGTTTCATGGCAGGCTCTTGGATTTACAATGCAAGAACATCGCTGCATGCTAAAGGTGTGATCAAGACAGGCTTGATTACAGGCAATGCAAGTATTTATTTCATGTGATAATCCATCCATTGCTTTTTGAACAAACTGACTATCCGCTAAGAAAGGCCGAGCCATAGAGACCATGTCTGCATTTCCTTCCTCAAGAATTTTTTCTGCAATTTCTGGAGTGTTTATTCTGTTGGTCGTAATCAATGGAATGTTTACTTCACCCATCAACTTTTTGGTAACCCAAGCAAATCCACCTCGAGGAACTACTGAGCCAATCGTCGGTACTCGTGCTTCATGCCAACCGATCCCCGTATTGATAATGGTCGCTCCCGCTTTTTCTATTTCTTTTGCAAGCTGCACAACCTCTTCCCAAGTACTTCCTTCTTCTACAAGATCCAACATTGATAGACGATAGATGATGATAAAATTGGGCCCAATTTTATCTCTTATCCCTTTCACAATTTCAATTGGGAGTCGCATTCTGTTTTCATAGGATCCACCCCACTCGTCCGTTCGTTTATTGGTGTGGGTGACGATGAACTGATTGATTAAATATCCTTCAGAGCCCATGACTTCAACGCCATCATAGCCTGCTTTTTGAGCCATCAAAGAACAATTCACATAATCTTCAATGGTCTGATATACTTCTTCCGAACTTAAAGCTCGAGGCGTGAACATGTTTATAGGTGCCTTGACCTCTGATGGTGCAACACAATCTTTTTTATAAGCGTATCTACCAGTATGCAGAATCTGCATACAGATTTTTCCACCTTCTTTATGTACGGCTTCAGTGATCACCTTATGATGTTCTGCATCAGCTTCTGTCTCCATTTTAGCTCCACCTTGAGCGACTACACCGTCCTCATTGGGTGAGATTCCACCGGTCACTATCAAACCAACTTGCCCACGAGCTCGTTCTGCGTAAAAAACAGCAGCCATTTCATTTCCACCGGGAATTTCCTCAAGCATCGTATGCATGGATCCCATCAATACTCTATTCTTTAAAGTCGTGAATCCTAAATCTAGTGGTTGTAGTAACTTATCGTACATAATTCAATTGTTGCCTTGAAGGTAAAGGAACTTTGACAGATTTATGGAATAGTCTTCCTGTTTCATTTGTTTGGTGCACGTTTTATGAAAGCTCCTCATAAATGATACTCCGAATAGTCAAAAAATTGACACTTTTCATCCATAATTTCAGGTCACATTCTTTCTAGGCTTTTATTATATCTATGTAACACGCATTCAACTTTATTAACTACACTAACTAAACACCATGAAAAATATTTCAATTATTCCACTAAGCTAGTTTACAATTCTTTCCAATCTTTTGGCTTTAGCATAAATAAAAATCAACGGTATGACTGCAACCGACCTGAAGGCATAATACATCATTGGAAACATACCCACTAACATTTCAAGAACCATTCCTCTACCCACATTTTCTGAAAACCCTAATGGATTATTTGGCATTCCGACGATAAAGTATTCTGCCAAAAGTGAAACAAGGTACAAGACGATAATCAATAAATTAAATTCTGGATTTTTCCAAGAATACTGAAAACACAAGCTCATCATTATGATAGTCGTCGCGAGACAAAAAAGGGCATGATCATAGCTGAGAACTTCAGTTGTAAAAACTACTAGAAATAGGAGGAACAAGGCAAGGTTTGCAATTACAGTGGCCCAGATAGCATTCTTTGCATTATCAAAATGGAGTTGCGCAATCCACGGTGAGGTTGACTTATTTTTATTCATCGTTACGAATTATCCTCTCCTTTTTTTCTTCTTCTTTTTCAATTTGTCCAAAGCAGTCATCAATTTCCCTCTTTCCTTTTTCACACTTTTTAATCGGCGACTTCTTTTTTTGGTGCGTTCTTTTTGATCTGGCCATTCTCTAGTCTCTTTTGACCTCAGAATACCGCCTAGTATTTCCATCAATTCTTCATCGAGTTCTTTTGCATCACAAGAAGCTAATATTTCCGCTTCCGCAAATGAATTCTCGCCTAAACTACCATTAAAATCTGCAAATTCAAATAAGCTACCAACCAACGGTAAGGCGGTATTGCTACCAGCACCTGTGCGCAGATTTCTGAAGTGGACTCTTCGATCTTCTGTCCCTACCCAAGCACCTACAACTAAGTCTGGTGTATAGCCAATGTACCATCCATCCGATTGATTCTGAGTAGTTCCTGTTTTACCTGCAACTGGCTTACTAATACTATTGGTATTATACAGCCTTCTTCCCGTTCCACTTAAATTTACTTGATGTAAAATTTTATTAAGCTTGTCAATGGCTTCTGGATCGGCGACTTGTTCACGGTCGATGTGTGGTCTTGCCTCATAAAGAATTTTACCTTCTTTATTTTCAATTTTACGGATGCCTTTTATGTCAGGCTTGAACCCTCCAGAAGCTAAACACGAATAGGCATTTACCATTTCATATAATGAAATATCAGAGGTTCCCAGAACAATGGACGGTACTTCTGCCAGTGGACCATCGATCCCCATTTTTTTGGCTTGTTTGACTACTTTCGGAATGCCAGTTTCAAATAAAACTTGTACTGAAACCGTGTTTACAGAACCCATCAATGCTTCCATCATCGTCAGCTCTCCGCCATATTTTCCATCCGCATTTTTCGGTGTCCAATCCTTGTAGGAAGTGTAGGTCCGTAATTCGTTGGGATATTTTTTACAATGATCGATGCCGGTTTCTAAAGCAGTTAAATAAACAATAGGTTTAAAGGTAGAACCTACCTGCCGGCGTTCCAACACATGATCATATTGAAACTTCCCATAGTCATTTCCTCCGACCCAGGTCCTGATGAAACCAGTAGATGGATCAACCGCAAGAATTGCTGTATGCAATAAACCTAAGTAATGTTTGATGGAGTCTATGCGTGTTCCTTTTTTTGTCTCATAACCTTCCCAAGTCCAGAAATCCCGATCCGAAGGTGAGGTAAAAAATTCTAGAATTTTATCGTTTGAAAATCCTTCAGCTTTCAACCTTTTCCAAAGCGGGTGCTTCTTTAACTGCTCATCTATCAAACGAGAATCTTTTCCAAACATACCTCCAGAACTCCAGCTCTTATCAAATTGCATTTGCAGCTTATCCATATGCTTTTCCATGGTCTTCTCAGCTGCCAACTGAAGATCTAAATCTAGGGAGCTATAAATCTTAAGACCATCTCTATATAGATCATAGGGTGTCCCATCATCATTTGTTTGGTCTTCTGCCCATTGATCAAACTCTTTTTCTATTCGGTTCCTAAAGTATCTTGCAAATTCATTCTTCTTTATCGATGGTTGGTAATCTAAGGTTACATCAATATCGGCTATTTCATTTTTTTCTTCTTCTGTTAAATAATCGTACTTCACCATTTGCGAAAGCACAACATTCCTCCGTGCCTTAGATCGCTCTGGATGATTTCTGGGTGAATAATAACTGGTTGCCTTCAGCATCCCTACCAATGTCGCCGCCTCTGCTAATGATAAATCCCTGGATGATTTATTGAAAAAACGTTTCGCAGCAGTCTCTAATCCAAAAGCTCGTTCTCCAAAGGAAACCGTATTTGCGTAAAGCAAAAGAATCTCCTGTTTCCCATAGACCTTCTCCATTTTTTTGGCGGTGATCATTTCTTTCAATTTATTGATCGGACCTGAAAGGAAACGAGTTCTTTTTCGCGGAAATACATTTTTAACCACCTGTTGGGTCAAGGTAGAACCTCCCCCACTGGAACTTCGCTGCAAGAGAATGGTCTTAACTAAAACACGCATCAGAGAGCGGTAATCAATCCCGCCATGATCCATAAAACGAACATCTTCAGTCGCAAGTAATGCTTTTACAAAATGCTCGTTTAAATCTTTAGCCGTAATATTTGTACGATTCTCAATGAAATATTTAGCAATCAAGACATCATCCTCTGCATACAACTCCGAAGCTTCTGGATTATCTATCGATCGAATATCTTCGAAGCTTGGAAGATCTGTAACAACCTGAAATCGAACCAATAAGAAGAGGACCAAAACGAATAAAAAGGGAGCTAATACTGCAATAAGTATTAGGCGATGAATCGTCTTGCGATTGTTTTGATAAAATGCTTTAATTTCCACGGTGCCTAAATAAGTAATATTAACGAATTTAAGGCCTATGGTTAGTACATTAGAAAATAATTTCTGTGGTTTTCAGTTAAACCAACCAATAATTTCTAAAATACTTTAACAAAGCGCTGCACTTGATTTTTAGTTTTTAGATAATAAACGCCAGAATCAAGTTCTTCCGTATTAATTCGTAATGTATTACCAATCGTAAGTTCTTTACCATTTATATCATAGATCGACCATTGAACTTCTGAGACGCTTTCATCAAACGCTAATTTCAATTCGTTCCTCACTGGATTAGGGAATATAATGAAAGTAGGCTCTTCTATTTTTTCATTTAATACTGAGCTAGAATTTGGAATCATGCTCACCATGGTATTAAGCGTAGTATTTGTAACAATGGCAGGATTACTATCAAAATAAATATGTGCTGTATTTTTTATCTCCGTAAACTCTGGCAATCCCTCAAGCGGTTCTATAGAATAACTGACATATCCATGACTTAGTGCTTCATTGGCAACAGAATCGATGAGGTTGATATCTTTGAAGTAAAACCTTACGGCATCCCGCTCGATCTTTATTTGAGTTATAGGATGACTTGCATCGATAAATTTAAAGCTTGAAATATCTAAGTACGGACTTAAAGTATCTTGTATGGAAATATCCGTTGCAGGGAAATTACCAGTATTCTGAAAGCGTATTAAATAATCAAATCTTTCCGTTTCAAACAGGGTATAATTTTCTTCTTCAACACCGGCAGGCGAAACAGATTTATCATTGGGGTCATAGGCACACAAGAAGGTTTCTACTCTCTGTATGGTATCAAAAACTGGAGCTAAACTCATGTTGCTATAACTTGCTGACAACTTATAATCTACAAGTTCACCAACAGTCACATCCGTTACATTGGGGCTCACCAATTCTAAATCAATGGAAGCTGTTTCACCTGGTAAAACCTCGGTCAATAAAAATTCATGGATCCCATTAAAAGAATTTTCGGGTGCAGGAAATCCACTCACAAAGAGTCCAGGAGTTTCGATTTTTGCTTCTATGTCTAAGGTCGTCGTCCCTACATTTTTAAAAGTGGCTGTCAGGTAATTTGGAAGATCACAAATCGGAGCTCCATTTGCCATAGACATATCAACTTCTATAATTTCCAATAAAGGTGAAATTCCAATTTCGGTGTAATCTGCAATAAGATTCGGATCTGAAGTATCCAGCATTTCATTTCCAGTGGTTACTTCCCAAGGATCACCTGGATCATAGCTTACGGCACCAGGATTACTAAAGCGAAGATCGAAGGCAATGGTTCCTTGATTATTCGGCAATAAGGTAGTACTTGCATTATATTCCAATGACCCAATGCTTACAAAATGTTCTTCAGGATCCTTTATTCCATTTCGATTTTCATCAAAGAAGACTCTAACAAATTTAAACCCACAAGCCAATTGTAATTCTTCCATTGAGTTACATGCTATTCCATTTTCCGAAATAGTAATTGAATTAAATTGATCTTCTGCTAACACCCGGCAGATATAGTCAATACTGCAAATAGATAAGAGCGGATTGTTAATAATGCTAAGATATACTGGCTCAGAGCTCACCATATTTCTTAAGCCATAAATAGATTCAAGTTTCGGATTGTTTCGAATATTTAGTGAATGAGAATTCGGGTTATCAAAGTCTCCAATCCTTTGAACATTTTCTAGTCCATCAAGATTTTTCAAATTTAGGTTGTTTGAAATACTAAAGATATCTATAATGTCTGTGCAGACTTCATTTAAATTTTTAAACTCATCAAGATTATATAAGCCTGGTAAATATTCTAAGGACATTGATCTTACAGACCTTAAATTATTGAGTGGCGAAAAATCGCTCAATGCTGGCAAATCCCACAGATATAAATAGGCGATGGTATCGAGAGAACTCAAAACACTTAAATCTGATAAATTAGGATTTAAAATTAAGGTGATGTAATAATCCTCAATGGTGTCATTTAGTTTAATTTGATTCAAATGGGAAATCGCACATTCATTGATTGTAACAGACTCGCCTAAAAATTCTACATCTTCCATGAATTCTAACTCCGGCATATTTTCCACTCCTGCTAAAACCAATTCACCGGTGACCAACTCCAAACTTGAAAACTCTGGACCAGTATTTTCTCCACAGTCGATAATAAATAGGTTACCTACACGCTCTACCTTATTAAGGAAATACAAATCTTCCATATAGGAAATACTCAATTCTTCGGTAACTTCTTTTACGTCTGAAAACTGACTCACTGTTTCAACTCCAGACAATCTTAAAACGCTCAAGGTGTCATCTACAGTGATGTTGTTGATGTCTGCTTTATCTTTGTAAAACAGATGTTCTTTCACATGAATCGCATCATCAGAGGCAATTTCTTGCAAATCATAATTCTGCCACATTTCAAGATATTTCGTGGTATCTACTTCACTAATGGCTTCAAAACTGGTCATCTTACTATTAAAAAACAAGTTTACAGTATCCATTTTTGAAGCACAACTAATATTTCCTAGGCTATATAACTCTCTATTATGTCTGAGGGTAAAGTTTCTCTCAATTTTAAAATTAGTCTCTTCAGACAATCTCTGCAAATTTTTCATGTCACCCATATAAAACTCATCTACGCGCTCAAGATTTTCTAGTTGAATCTGATACAAAGAGTAAATTCTGTACAAATGAAGTTTCCCAACCTCCTTTAAATTACCCATCCCAAGTCCATTTAAGGATGATCCGTTCGTATCTCCTGTAATTATAAGATCACCTGATACTGTTTCCAAATTAGATAAACCTGATAGACTAGAAATTTGATTAGCAGAGGCTACTTTGATGGTGATATTACCATCGTAGTTTTTACAATCAGGGTATGTTGACTTAAATTCATTAATTGCCTCTTGAGAGGTAAAGACAAGATGAGAATTTGAGGGACATTGAGCGGTCAGATTGATACCGAAAGTCCCGGCTATAAAGAAGAATAGTAAAGGACTTAGTTTAAAGTTATGTTTCATGTTCGTTTCGTTGTAATTCAGATGTCTCCGTTAAAATAAACGATAAACGAAGTCATAAGTCCATATTTTGAGTGTTAAATTAGAGGCCTTCCAAAATAAAATGACCTCGAACATCCATATCTTAACAAAATAACGTTAAATAAGTAAATTCATTTGCTGCTCAAGTGTTGAGAATTAATTTTGCGTCATTAAAAACAATCCCGTGAGTAAATATTTTTTAGGTTTTACATTCCTGTTATTCTCTGTCTTTTCAATGGCCCAGTCCTTTGATACGAGAACCGCTCATCTATATGTAAAGTCCTCTAGTAAATTTATGGATGTTGAAGCCAACAACTATCAAGTATACAGTGACGTTAACTTTGCAGCCGCTACCGTAAATTTTACAGGATTAATGAAATCTTGGGAATTTGAAATGGGAGCGATTGATCGTGCTTTCAATAGTGATCGACTAAATCTTGATGGTTACCGAAAGTTTACTTTTGAAGGTAAGATTTTAGACCCGTCGGCCATTGATCTGAGTACTCCAGGGAGATACGAAATCAAAGTTAAGGGACCATTGACCATCGGCGCGAACAAAAGACAAATGAACGCTACAGCTGTATGTTACGTTAAAGTAAATGGAGACATAGATGTAGAATCAGATTTCTCCTTTAAAATAGAGGAAGCAAATATGGAGCAAATAAATAAGTTAATGAGGGAAAGAATTCCCCAAGTAGTTTCTCTTGATTCCCAAACACTTGGAATTTCAAGAACAATAAATGTTAAATTATTCCTTACCTATAACCCTCAATAGATCATGAACAAATTTATAAAATTTCTGATCGTCCTTTTTGTTATATTACTCCTTGCTTACTTTGCCATTATGAATATGCCAAAGGCAAACATCAAAAATAAGGAGGCTCTTAAATCTGTAAGCGCTACAGAACTTTTTCAAGAATTTGAAACCAATGAGGATCTTGCAAGTAAAAATTATATTGGAAAGGTCATTGAAGTGAGCGGGACCATCCAGAAAAAGATGTTGGATGAACAAGAGGCACCGGTCGTACTTTTAGGCTCAGGAAATGAGAATCAAGTTTTAGTTACCCTTGAAGCTGATCAGGCAAGCAAGCTAAATAACTATAATAAAGGAGATCAAATCAATATTAAAGCACAATGCAGTGGAATGTTGATGGAGGTAGTTATGAATAAGGGAATTATTGCAGATTAAGATTGTATCTAAAATAAGTCTTGCACCCTCAACTTATAGTATAATTCTTACCAAGACCAATTCCATGTTTTTCTATAAAGTTCTTATTTATTAAGCTCTTCAATATTTTCTTTACAGTTGGATTTGGAATATTAAGTCTAACAGCAATTGCTCCGGATTTACAACCAGGCTAATTTGCAATAAATGATAGAATAGATTTTTCTTTTGGAGACAAACTTGATTCTATTCTTGATTCTTTTAATTTTTCAGAAAGTTTATTTTGGATATTAAGTAATGCATCCAAAAAGAATTCGATCCAGATTGTAATTTCTTCATTTGGTCTGAGTGATTGGCATTTTTTCTATGCACTAAAATATTCAGATTTTCTATTTTCAAATTCGTGTTCAAAACTGACCGTACGATACGATATTGAGTCAATGCATTAGTCTATACAGGACAGCTAGCCCATCTCCGCCACACTCATCATGCGGTCTTCAACCTCATGAACAAGACGTGTGTAGTTGGCATCTCGCTTTGTAAATCTATTTCTGACTAGGGGTAAATCCACATGAATGTGTTCTACAAATTTTGAAGGCTGTGCTTTCATGATATATATATCATCGGCAAGATATACTGCTTCTGAAATGTCATGAGTTACGAAGATGATGGTCGATTGAAATTTATGCCAGATGCTTGTCAGCAAATCTTGCATTTGCAATCTAGTCCGAATATCCAAGGCACCGAAGGGCTCATCCATTAATAAAATTTCAGGATTGGCGAGCAAGCTACGGGCGATGGCTACCCTTTGTAATTGTCCACCAGACAAAGTTGGATATTGTGCATATTTTTGTTCGTGACCTTCAAGACCTACCAATTTAATTAATTCAAGGGCACGTTCATCTCTTTCCTTTTTCTTCACCCCTTGATACCTTAAAGCAAGACCTACATTTTCCAAAACCGTCATCCATGGCAAGGAAGAATATTGTTGAAAAACCATACTCACTCGATCCGCTTCACCAATGGGCTTACCCTTGACCAGCACTGTGCCTTTGCTTGGTTCTTGCAGTCCTGCGATGTATCTCAGAATGGTAGATTTACCAGCACCTGACATTCCTAGAATGACGACAAATTGACCTTGATCCGGCTTGTCTTCAATTAAGAAGTCACAATTTTCAATGATCCAATTTTGTCCCCCATCGTAGCTTTGACCTATGTCTCTAAGTTCAATTATATTATTCTGGTCTGGGTTATCTTGAAATAAACTCATTGATCTTCTTTTACTTCTTTTACTTCAGTTACTGCTGCTACTTTTGTAACCGTCGGCACTTTTTCTTGACGTGTTTTGAAAATACTCCAAGCCTTATAGAAAATTGTAGAGAGGAAAATAACATGAACAACCCATACGGTATCCTCAAACAAATATTTCAAGGGCTTAAGGTTGCCTAAGAATGGGAAAACCTCATTGAGTGCTAACAGAACATAAACACCAAGCAAAACCCAAATGAGGGTTGCCATTCCAAAATCAAAAGCGGTTTCGAAAAAACCTGGCTCCTTAAGCTTGGAAGAATGTTGTTCTTTAATCTGATATTTATGTGGGAAAAACTTTTTATCTAAATAAACGAAGAGACGATCTTGGATTAATCCTATTAATACAAAGATCAATAAAATAGCAAAGGTCTTATCCGGTCGCCCCATTCTCTGCCCCACTCTGTAAACCAATGATCCTAATCCTCCCTGATCCCCTATTCCCTCAGCTACAATTATATAGGTCCAAGAAATGGCGGTAAGTACTCTGACATCATCCGAAAGCTTAGACATTACGGCGGGGAAATAAACAGTACGGATGGTTTGCCAATCAGTGGCTCCAATCGTATACACAGTTTTGAGATAAACATCGGAAACCTCCTTTATACGCTGTATGATGATAGGGACTAGATAAATCATGATCCCAAAAGCAAGGAAATTAATTTTAAGTGCGGTCCCGATTCCAAAAGCAGCTAGAAATATTCCTGTAACTGCCGTCAAAGGAATAAATCGAAAGGCGTCTACTTGCGACTGGAAGGCTGCATTAAATACAGGATACAAGCCGATAATAAATCCAATAGGAATGGCAAAAAGGATGGCCTTGATGTAACCACCAAAATTAAACCCAAGGGAAAGGCACAGATTTTTTATAAGTTCATTGTCCCGAAAAAGATCATCGAACGCACCAAAAACTTTAAGTGGATTGGCAAGAATACCAGATTCTATCATTGGGTCTTCTCCCATGGTAACGAGGTACCAAACAAAGAAGGTTATAAGAAACCCAATGATTCCGAAAATAAGTCCTTGTTGAGGGGAATAATTTCCCCTCAGTTTGAACATCCAGGACATATACCAATTTTAGTTTGAAGCGATCAGCTGAAAATCTGTTCTCCTGTTCTTTGATTTACAAGCATCATTTTGATTGTTTTCACAACCTCTTACTGGCTTGTCTGGACCATTACCCACTACGATGAATCTGTTAGGATCCATACCGTATTCATTCTTTAAATAATCAGCTACTGCTTGTGCTCTTTTCTGAGACAGATTCATGTTCATCGCTCTTGCTCCTACATTGTCTGTATTCCCTTCGATTCTCACTTTCATGTTGGCAAAAGATTTGGCTGTTTCAGCAAATTGTAAATCGATGATGGTTTTAGCATTTTCTGTAACGGCATATTGACCGGTATTGAAACTGATGCTGATTGGTTTAGACGCAACAGGTGCTGCCTTTTTTTCTGCAGCTGTCGGTGGAGCAAATTTCTTTGCACCCTCCGCCGCATAGGATGGACCATCCAATTTAGCAGATTGAACTGCTCCCGTCCAGATCACTGATCTCCAATTTGGGGCTACAGATTCTGCATCTCCAGTCTCTACAAATTTCTCAGCCATAGCACTGTAAAGATCTTGTCCTCTCTGACCTCTATAATCTCTGTTTAATCCAAAGAAATTTAAATTGTCCCCATGTCCTGTCCAGTAGATTGTTTCCATCATACCAAGCGCATCCTCTTCTCCAATCCCATTAAGTTCGGCCAAGTACTTAGCTGCTTTAGCTCTGTTTGAAGGCATTTTCATTTCAGCAACGCCTTTCATCCATCCTTCATAGAAGCCATTGAACATGTCTTTTTTCTTATTAATGACCTCTTGCTTAGCAAACATGATATCACCTATGATGTGTGATTGATCAACAGTGGTCAATAAAATTTTCGATCCGGCAACATCTCTTGTTGCTAGAATATCATCTGGACTCCACACTACTGCTGCATCGATATCTTTGGTACGGAATAACTCCGCTGCTTTTAGGTTGTCTGCAGTTTTGACAACTTCAACATCGTCATAACTCAACCCAGCAGCTTCTAAGCTATACGCCAGAAGCGTCTGTGCTGGAGAAGGAACCGCAACTGCAATCTTCTTTCCTTTCAGATCGTTCACTGAATTGATGCCTCTTTTTACGATAATGGCATCACCTCCTCTCGACCAGTCAACTTGCATAAATGCTTTCGGCCCGTAAGAATTAATATCTGCTGGCGCAGTGTACAATGGAAATGCATCCGCCGTCTGAACCAAAATATCATATTCACCAGCAATCCAAGCGTTCAATGCATTGATCAAATCGTTTTCCAATTTGAAATCAACTTTGAATCCATAATCTTTGTAGAATCTACTTCGCAGATTGGCTGCTGCACCCTCATTGAAATATAGTCCTGGTGCATACCCTCCCCAGGTTACCAATTGTACCTTCAAGGTATTGTCATCTACATTAGAGTTACCTTTAGAAGATGTGGAAGAACCAGCATTTTTTGACCCAGAAGTTGCGGTAGAACCAGTGTTGGAATCTTCATTTGCTGAAGCTTCCATTGCTTCAGATTTAAGATCCTGACCAAACTGTGTTTTATTCATGATCAAACTTCCAGCCAAGTAAAGACCTCCAATGATTAAAAAGGTTATTAAGAGTTTAGAAAAAGTGGTTAATCTTTTAGCCATTATTTAAATTTATTATTAGTTTAAAATTTCTAATCAAAAAAATTATCGTATTGATTTGATCTATCGAGTATAACTTTTGATTTCTGTTTAATCGGTTCGGTTAGGTCCAAGGTATCGTCTTCATTTTCCAAGTCAAGTAGAATTTGATTTTTCTCTCCTCCTAGAAGTAGGCTGGTACTTTCTTTTTCCCATTTCTCTAACATCTCTAATCCTTTCTCTTCAAATATTCCATTCTGAAGATCGATGGATTCCATGAAGCCTTCAGACATTTCCATAAATCGCTCCATCTCGCCTACCTTATTACTTACATCATCTGCAACCGCTTCTAGGGCTTGGTCAAACATTTCTCGTTTGTCGCTATCCCCTTTTATGATGTTCATCGCAGATTTCATGGCACCATGTCCAGCCATCATTGCCTTTCTTTCTTGTTCTTTTATTTTTACTTGATCCTCAATATCTTCAGCGAGGATGGCCGAATTTTCATACATTTTTGAGAGGACTCTATAAAGCACTTCCATCCTTTTATAAAGGTCGGAAAGTTTTACATTAGAATCTCTTAATCGACCAGCCTTTCTACTTTTGAGAATGACGATTGAATCTTTATTATTTTTCTTTGCCGCACTGGCTAGCTCCATGTTGGAACTGATTTCTTTTTTATTGTTGTGGATCATCTCACCCAGCTGGTGCATTTGTCCTCTAAGTTGATGCATTTGCTTACGCATCTTCTTGAGATTGCCTTTTAAGTCATCAACATAGTTTTTTAGAATACCGATGGGGTCAATTTGTACAAAGAGACTAGTAATCCATCTCATCGAGCTTTTGTACATATAGGATACTAAAGTTCGAGCCTTGTTGTCTAGAGCCATGTATACAATAACACCCAAAGCACCTAGCAAGGTAGCTGTTCCGATAGGTTTTGCCGCAAAGGCTAAAATTGCAGGCAATGCAGATGAAACTAATAATCCTGCACCGGCTAAGATTAAGAGCAAAAAGACAATTCCTGTAATACCTTCCGGCTTACTCCAAAAATTCTTTTTCCTAAATTCTTCTGGCATGAATTGAGAGGCTATGATTTATATATTCCAAAAATAATCATAATTAGAACATAATTGGGTGTCTTAAGATTCCTAATGCCATCAAAAGCTCTACTAATGATTAAAAAAAGTCGATGAGTGGGCATTTATAGGCCTGCTGGTGTCATATTGTAGTCCAAGTATTTGCGCAAGCGTTCTAATTCTAGCTAAAATGTTTCTGCATTTTAGCTACATCTGCCTTGATTTGATCAACAACGATATGATAGGCGGCGTAAAATCCTACTTTGGTCGCTTGAATTTTAGCCACGTCGGTGTCCACGGAGGATTTAGCCTTGGTCAATTGTTCTTTATTTTTAGCTATTTCAGCGGTAATTTGTTGGATTTGCTTTTCTTTCGCTGCGATGTTGGTTTCCAGCTGAGTGATTGATTTTTGTCTACCGGTAACGACCCTTTCCTGTTGTTTTACCAAGGCATTTTGGAATTTTTTTTCTTCTGCTCCTAATACCTTTAGATAATGTTCTGCGCTTGAAATCAGCTTTTCAGGGGTCCCACCCATGGTTTTAGCCATGGCTAAGGATGATTTGAACATGGTCGCTTCATCCATATTCATGTCGTCAATAGATTGTAGTGATTGTTTATATTCTAAGTAGTCAAATCCTTCTAAATTAGCAGCTTCGATGGCTTCTAGAAGACGATTTACAAATTTTTCGCTTGGTTTTCCTTCTCCTTTTGGAACGGGAGAGGTATCAACTTTCACGGTCGCTTTAAGTGGAGGATTTTTTTCAGATTTTGGAGCTGTTTCACCCTTTCCCTTTGCTTTTGAGTTATCTTTTGATTTAGATGCTTTTGCGTCTTCATCTTCAACTATAAAAAGAGATTTTAGCTTATCGAGCATGATTGATTTGTTTTCAAGCCTTTCGGCAAATGAGTAACTTGAAGAATTAAACCTTAAATTTAGCAATGAAATTATCAAACTTTCAGGAATAAATTCGAATGTTCAGCCATAAGAGTACTAAAAGAGTAAGATACAGTGAAACAGATAAGATGGGTTTTCTCTATTATGGGAATTATCCAGCCTTTTATGAGATCGGGCGGGTAGAGATGCTAAGGTCCCTCGGACTTAGCTATCAAAAGATGGAAGATGAGATGGGAATTTTACTTCCAGTCGTTTCTTTAGAGATTAGATATTTGCGTCCAGCATATTATGATGATGAACTGACAATAACAACTTACCTTGATGATTTACCCAGCAAAATGATTCAATTTAGACATGAAATTTACGCTCCTGATAAGGAATTGATCAATAAGGCTTCCATCAAATTATTTTTTACTCAGAAGGAGGATAACAAAAGAAGGTCATGTCCTCAGGAATTGACTGACGCTCTTAAACCATATTTTAAGTAAATATGAAACCTATAAAGGAGTGGCCCTTCATTGGAAAAATATTGAAATGGAGTGATAGCATTTCATTGCCTGGATTTAGAGGTCTTTCACTCTATGAAACCATATCCTTTATTATCAAGGAGGCTTCAAAGGATGCCATTTATACCAGAGCTAATTCTGTAGCCTTCAGTTTCTTCCTGGCATTATTTCCCGCTTTGATTTTTCTATTTACACTGATCCCGTTATTACCGGGAACTCAAGATTTTATATTTGTCATAAAAGATTCTACAAGAAGCATCATGCCGAATGATGCGCATAATTTTTTATTTGAAATGGTGGATGGAGTCGTGGGTCAAGAGAGAGATGGGCTTAGATTTTTTGGTGCCATATTGGCCTTGATTTTTGCCTCCTCAGGGATGTTTACGTTAATGATTGGATTTGATAAAAGCTATGAAGCCTTTAAAAAGAGGACATGGCTAAAGCAACGATTGATTGCCTTATACCTTACCTTACTTATGTCAGCTTTATTGATTTTTTCATTTTTACTTATTGTCTTTGGTAAGCAACTTATAAATTTAGGGATAAACTTTTTTCATTTTGAAAATTTTGCAACCCCTACCTATTTTGTCTCTCGCTTTATCGGAACGTTTATTGTTTTTTACCTAGGTATTACTTTGATTTATCGTCTCGGTCCTTCCCTCATTAATCGAGTCCCTTTCTGGAACCCAGGCGCCATAGTTGCGACTTTATTCTCAATTCTATCTTCCTTAGGCTTTGCCTATTTTATAAATAATTTTGGAAGGTATAATGAGATTTATGGTTCGATCGGCGCTTTGATGGTCATTATGTTGTGGTTACAGATCAATGCCTACATTATTATAATTGGGTTTGAATTAAATGTAAGTATTGAGATTGCGGGGAACCTAGGCAATAAAGTTATTGAAGATAAAACGACTACCAGTCAACTACCTTAAGGTTTAATGTTCATGGTGGTGATGTCCGTCCTTTGAAGCATTCTTCTTGAAGTTACTTACAACTAACTTTACTTCTCAAGTCTTAATCACTCTAGGTCTTCATAGCAATGAGCTCCAAAGGCTGGAGTACAAAAACAAAGAAAAACTAAATCTTCAATCCCCGTATTTTTTATGCGCTGCGGTGTATTCGGCGGTATCCTTACTAGATCACCTTTGATCAAATCATGGGCTTCATTTTCATTTAATTCAATCGTCCCCTGTCCACTTATTAATAAATAAACTTCAGAGGTGTCTTTCAATTGATGCCAAGCTGTGGTAACACCTGGTTCGACTCTTGCGCGAGCAATGGACTGGCTTAAATCATCAGATTCATTTAGAAGCTCGAGGATATGGCAACGTTCTTCTGTGGGTATTTCATCGGTTTCCTTGGGACGTTTTATCAGTATTTCCATTGATATTATAGAATAGATTATATGACTAAGTTAAGCAACGATTCCGATTTTAATTCTTCAATTCTTAAATTGAAGAAAATTCCAACATGAAAAAGACAATTACGAGTATAACGATGATCCTTCTTGTGGTCGGTAGCGTCGTAGCGCAAATGAATGATATCCAAAAAGAATTCATTGCCAAAGCGGATGAAATTAATGATAAAGTCATTGAATGGAGACGTGATTTCCATCAATATCCGGAACTTTCTAACCGAGAGTTTAAGACTGCTGAAAAAATTGCCGCTCATTTAAAAGGATTGGGAATGGAAGTTACTACTGGTGTTGCACATACAGGAGTAGTTGCATTATTAAAAGGAGGCTTGCCAGGACCTGTGATTGCACTTAGAGCAGATATCGATGCCTTACCAGTAACAGAAAGAGTAGATATTCCCTATGCTTCTAAAGCCATTGGAGAATATAACGGTAATGAGGTAGGTGTTATGCATGCCTGTGGTCATGATTCACATATAGCGGTAATGATGGGTGTCGCAGAAGTATTAGCCGGCATGCAATCAAAAATTAAAGGAACGATCAAATTTATTTTCCAACCAGCAGAGGAGGGAACTCCGGGAGATGAAGAAGGGGGAGCAGAAATGATGATTAAAGAAATGGTCATGGAAAATCCGAAAGTGGATGCAATTTTTGGATTACATATAAATTCACAGACGCCCGTCGGCACGATAAGATTCAAACCAGGAGCTGCCATGGCTTCTTCAGATTGGTTTACAATAAATGTGAAAGGAAAACAGACGCACGGTTCGCAACCCTGGTCTGGAGTTGATCCGATCGTAGTTTCTGCACAGATCATTCAGGGCTTACAAACCATCGTAAGTAGACAGTCAAGATTGACAGATGCACCGGTGGTCATTACCGTTGGAATAATTGAAGCCGGTGTACGTTCCAACATTATACCTGAGACCGCAAGAATGGAAGGAACGATTAGAACGCTAGATAGTGATATGCAGAAAATAGTTCATGAAAAAATGCAACGTACAGTAAAGCTGATCGCCGAAAGTGCAGGAGCAGAAGCCACCGTTGATATAGATACTAAAACACTTGTCACTTATAATGATTTAGAACTAACCGAATTCTCTGCGAAAAGTCTACAAAAAATAGCAGGCGTAGATAATGTGATCATGTCTCCATGGACAACCGGCGCCGAGGACTTTTCATACTTCGGACTGAAGGCACCCGCCTTCTATTTTGTTCTCGGTGGAATGACTCCGGGGAATGAGGATCCTGCACCACATCATACGCCAGACTTTTTTATTGACGACTCCGGGTTACATCTTGGTGTAAAAGCCTTCTGTCAATTAGTCTTCGATTATGCGGATGAGTATTGGAAGAATTAGTAATAAAGGCCAATACTTTCCTAGAATCTACTGATATTGAATTCCTAGTCGATTAATTGAAGAAGATTAAACTAAGAACTTTAAAATAATAATAAAAGCTGTCTATTAATAGATGGCTTTTTTTAGTGAGCTCATTTAACTATACTTAAGTATAGCTTTTTATAATTCCTTACACCTATCTTTATATTCAAGTCTTTATTCCTATCACTAAATAATGAAAGCTTGAATCAACTTCCAATAAAAAGGCTATTTGTGATGTGGCTTTGCATCATCTCTTCCTTTGCATCAATTAGCCTAACAGGTCAAAGTAAAAGTTTACCGATTCTATTATGAATCAATTTGATTCTTTGGAAACGGATACTGCAAAAGTAGACTTTATGTATCAAAAGATTTTTGAGTTGAAGAGTCAAAAACCAGATGAAGGTTTGGCCCTATTAGATTCTTTCGTTCTTTTCTATGAAGATCGACCTTCCTTCAAATATCAAATTGAATTTTTAGAATATATGTATGGTCTCATATATAAAAGTCTTGGCAAACTAGCCATGAGTGAAAAGTACTTAAAGTTGTATGCCAATGAAATGTCAGAGCAAAAAAAAGTAAGAAACATCGCTCAGGCCAACATGGCCTTATCCAATCTATTTACCGGCCAATCAAAATGGGGCGAAGCCATGGAGCCTACCCTAGAGTCCATAAAAAATAGTGAAATTCTTAAAGACACCTTAGGTGTACTGCGAGCAAACTCTAAGCTTGGTCTCATTTTATCTAAATTAAAAAGATATGACGAGTCAATGAAAAAGCTTCAGAAGTCCATAAAGCTTGCCCGGTTAAAAGAAGACAAGACAGAACTAAGTGTTGCCTACAATTATATTGCTACCCTACACGAAGACAAAGGACAATTAGACTCAGCCATGGTCTACTACCTAAAAAGCTCAGCCATAAGTAAGGAGTTAAACAATCAATGGAACTTAATCTACGACTTGAATAACATGAGTAACTTAATGATCCAGAAAGAAAACTACAAAGAAGCTCTTACCTATGCTTTAAAATGTGAAGAGGTTGCTCAAAAAATTGATGCCCCAATGTTAAATGCTATCGCTCAAAATATTTTAGGTCTCTGTTACCTCAAAATGGGAGAGACAGCCAAAGGTCGAAAAATCCTTGAAGCGATTATCACGGACACCTCATATGCAGAGCTTTTGCAATTTAAACAAACAGCTCATGAAAACTTATATGAGAATTATAGTAGCACTGAAGAACACGAAAAAGCCTTGTTGAATTACAGCAAAATGATCGACATCAGAGATACACTTTTTGAGAGAGAAAATCTAAGTCAGATAAATGACCTTGAATTTAAATATGAATCCGATAAGAAGAACTCAGAAATTGCGCTCTTGAATTTAGAGAAAGAAGTCAATGAGGTAAAATTAAGTACTTCTAAAAAGCAGAATATGATTTTAAGTTTAGGATTCTTGATACTCTGCTTTCTGACCATTTTCCTGTATGGATTATTCAAACGCAATCAGAAGCAAAAGCAAGCCATTGAAAAGGCCAATAGAGAAAAAGATACACTATTAAAAGAAATTCATCATAGAGTAAAAAACAATCTTCAAGTTATCTCCTCCTTATTGGCCTTGCAGGGAAAATACATTCATGACAATAATGCTTTAGATGCATTAAAGCGAGGTCAAGATCGAGTTCAGTCGATGGCCTTACTTCACCAGGATCTATATCAATCAGACAATCTTACAGGAGTGAACGCACAAGATTATTTTGAGCAGTTGGTTGAAAATTTATTTGATTCATATAATATCATGGATGAATCCATTCAATTGGATTTAGATATTAAACCCATTGTACTAGATGTTGACACTATGATTCCTCTGGGTTTGGTAATCAATGAGCTGGTAAGTAATTCACTAAAACATGCTTTCAAAGAAGAAAACAATGGGGTTATCCGTGTGAAATTATCTGAAATAGATTCCGAATTAATTCTTCAAGTAAGTGACAATGGAAAAGGCTTACAAAACTTGGAAGACCTTAATGGTAAATCTTTTGGTTATGAATTAATTCGATCATTTGCCAAAAAACTTAAAGCTGAAATCTCCATAAATAATGAAAAAGGTTTTGACATTCAATTAAGAATTAATAACTATAAATTGGCTGCCTAATTTAATTGATTTTACCTGTCTTCTAGTTTCCAAATCTTTTAGATATAACTAAAATTTCAGAGGAACTGTACTTTAGTATAGTCTCTATCTCTTCTTCTTTGTACATTTTTGAATACAAAAGTATTAAAATGAAGATTGTCTTTAGAAGAAGTCAAGGTTTGGTGGAGGAATTAGAAATTGATCCTACCGTGAATGTCTTGAAAAGTGTCATGCATAGTTTGCAAGAAATAGAACAGCAACTAGAATTAATAATCCAGACCAGTAAGGATCAAGAGGATAGAAGTTATGGGGAAATTTCAATTAATTAATGCGCATAATTAATAAAACTAAAATCAGATGGGAGAGAGTTTGTAAAGCTATCTGAGGTTATTCGATTAAATTCCGATGGAAATTGCACTTGGGTATATTTAACAGATGGGCGTAAAATACTAACCTCAAAGAACTTAGGGTTCTATCAGAATTTACTCCTTTGCCTGAAGACCATCTTCAGAATACCTTCTTTAGAGTTCATCACCAGCACTTAATAAATCTAGGGTTTATCGCAAGCTTCAATGCCAAAAAGAAAAGTCTTTCCTTTTTAAATGGAGATCAACTACCCATTGCTCAAAGAAGGTTAAGAGCTTTCATAACTGTTCTTCAGAAATTTCACTTATACTAAATCTGTACTCACGCTAGCCTTGTCCTCATAGTCAATCTCCCCAATTGAAATTGCACAAATAATCGCTGATCCACTGTCTCTAAATATTCCAATTTCATTTTCCCATTTTTCAATCGAAAGGCTTGCAACCATTTTGGAATAGACTTCTGTGTCTGGATAGGTCCGAGCTTTTGGTCGTCTAAAAACGACAGCACTTTTCCAGAAACTAAATGTTCACGGACAGGCTCTAGGTCATATTGATCTAGTAATTTAGGTCGTGATTTATAGATCGCCTCATAAGCCATTTTCAAAAGAAAATTATTTTTTGAGGCCAACTTCATGGGAGGTCCAATCTGTTGGTTGGAAGCATTAAGAATTTTCAACCGTCTTCTTTCCTCCATAAAAGCTGGACTACTCAAAACTTGGTTTTCATACTTAGAAAAACGATGATTACATTTACTACACACCTTACCCTTCGGCAGTATGTAGTGGATATTCCCCAATGACCGAGGAATGATGTGTTCAATGGTTGTATCCGTATGATCTCTTTGACAAAATATACAGATACTATTCATTGACTTCCAATTCTATAAATTTCTAGACGGCGACTTGATGCTCACGAAGTGCATCATTCAGAGAAGTCTTCATGTTGGTCGACTCTTTTCTTTGACCAATAATCAAGGCACAATTTACATTGTAAGAACCTGCGGCAAATTCTTTTGGATAAGATCCCGGAATCACTACTGATCTTGCAGGCACTTCTCCTCTGTAGATGACTGGTTCTGCACCGGTCACATCAATGATTCTTGTGGTCTTTGTAAGAACCACATTTGCGCCAAGCACCGCCTCCTTACGCACAATCACTCCTTCCACAACTATTGATCGAGAGCCAATAAAACAATTATCCTCTATGATGGTAGGTGTCGCCTGAAGAGGCTCCAACACACCTCCAATTCCTACACCTCCAGACAAATGAACATTCTTGCCTATCTGTGCGCATGACCCAACCGTCGCCCAGGTATCAACCATGGTCCCAGATCCAACCCATGCACCAATATTTACATAGCTCGGCATCATAATCACACCTGGCTCTAGAAAAGCGCCATGACGTGCAATGGCATGTGGAACTACCCGCACACCCAACTCCTTATAATTCTTCTTCAATGGAATTTTATCGTGAAATTCCAAAGGACCACATTCAATCGTTTCCATTTCCTGGATAGGAAAATACAAGACAACTGCTTTTTTTACCCATTGATTCACCTGCCATTCTCCATCCACTGGTTCTGCTACTCTGAGCTTACCAGCATCCAATAAACTTAAAACTTCTCGAACAGAAGCTTTTGAATCATCCTGCTTAAGCAGTTCTCGATCTTCCCAGATCTTTTCTATTTTATCTCTTAGTTCTTTCATTCAAAAAATTATTCTTAATGCGATAACTTGACCAATCATTCCTACCAAAAAGCCACCATATACCTCTCTGCTTACATGCCTACCCAAGTACAATCGAGCAGAACCAATAAGCCCTCCCAAAAATATGAGAATTGCTAAAATCAGCATTAGATGGACATAATATTCTACTCCAGCAAAATTGATGGTTGCAAATCCATAGCCATACTTATAAATCATAATGCAATAAGCAGCGATCAATCCTCCAAACCCAACGGTATGAAGGCTTATTTTTTCTGCCAAATTTATCAGAAAGCCTAAAAATAGGCTGATGGTAGCTCCCAACATAAAAGATGTCAGAAATTGAGGAATCTCACCATTTTTGTAAAAATTAATGGTTAACCATAAATAACAGATGCCCGTAACTATAAGAGGTCCGATGCGATCTGTACGTTCTTCCATTTCCAACCCACCAATCATCCCTAAAAACTTCATCATTAATATAGATACGATGGGGATGATTACAGACAAAACCATCAAAGAAATGAAGAAAACTCCCTGTTCAGTACGATTAAAATTGCTGAATTGGAAGGGATTGACAATGGTGAATAAGGCATATACATACACAACCACGTAAAGTGGGTGAAAAAGTACTGAAACGAACTGTGCCATCGCTTTTAGCATGGCGTAAAGTTAAATGTAAATGCGAAGCCAAATATTAAACATTAAGAAAATTGCAACATTATAGATGTAACTTTGCGTTTTGAAGGTACGTTTGCTATATAAAGGGTGTTATGAAGACTTTAAATACTACAATTATCTTTGTTTTTTTTGCTACGCTTACATTTGCGCAAGCGCCAGCTATAAAAGATACCATGATTGCCGTGAAGGACTCCGTTATCACAACAACTGATAACGAGTTAAACATGTTTAAGACCAAGATCCAGGGTCAGGTGGTTACTGCAATGATTACTGAAACAGGAGATACCCTTTACATGGCTGACTTAGGGGATGTAAGCATCACTTCCTTGAGATCTTTCAAAAATGACGCTGATTATAAAAAATATGTGCGTTTTAAGCATTATGCAGCCATTGTTTACCCTTACGCAAAAGAAGCCATCAGGATATTTAAAGAAACTGAATATGCGACTCAAAATCTCTCCAAAAGAAAGCGTAAAAAAGAAATTAAAAGACTAGAGCAGGAATTACGAGATGAATTTGAAATTCCTTTGACAAAATTGACCAAGCTTCAAGGCAAGATCTTAATGAAGATGATCGAAAGAGAACTGGACAAACCGCTCTATGATTTAATCGCCAGTTTGAGAGGAAGTTTCACTGCCTTTTACTGGAATAATTTAGCAAAATTATACAGCTACGATTTAAAGGAAGGTTACACCCGAGGAGACTATGAAATTTTAGATGCGGTACTTCAGGATTTTGATATATCTTACAGAATTGAACAAGATAATTTAAATCAGTAATTGGAAATACCTAAAGAAAGGATTGGTCTAAAAGGAAAGGTAAAATGGGAAAGTCCTTCCAACATTGCACTTGTAAAATACTGGGGTAAATATGGGCGGCAATATCCACGTAATAGCTCTATAAGTTTTACTTTAAACAATGCTAAATCAATTACTGAACTTGCCTATGAGGTCCTACCAGAACCAAGTAAAAATCTACAGTTAAAATTTGAATTTGAAGGAAAGGCAAATGCGTCCTTTGAAAATAAAATTGTAAAATTTTTAGAAAGTGTTGAAGATTTATATCCTTACTTGCGTCAAATAAAAATGGATCTTAAAAGTGAAAATACCTTTCCACATTCAACCGGTATCGCATCCTCGGCCTCGGCAATGTCTGCTCTGGCCATGTGTATTTTGGATATGGAATCTGAAATTTTTCAAAAAGGAAATATAGACTTAAATAAAGCTTCTACACTGGCAAGATTAGGATCAGGAAGTGCATCAAGATCTATTTTTCCGGTCATGGCTTTATGGGGTAATCATGATAAAGTAGAAAACTCATCAAATGATTTTGCCATTGGGTATGAAAATCAAATCCATGAAATATTTAAAGATTTTCATGATGACATACTGATTGTCAGTAAGGAGGAAAAATCGGTTTCTTCCACGGCAGGGCATGCCTTAATGGATGGGAATCCTTATGCAGAACAGAGATACCTTTCGGCACAAAATAATATCCAAAAACTACTGGAGTCCTTGAATTCTGGTGCTCTAGAGGTGTTCATTGAAATAGTTGAACAAGAGGCCTTGACACTCCATGCTTTAATGATGTGCTCAAAGCCATCTTTTATCTTACTTAAAGCCAGTACCCTCCGGATGATTGAACTCATTCGAAATTTTAGAGAGGAACAAAAAATACCAGTCTGCTTCACGCTCGATGCAGGTCCTAATATTCATCTCCTTTATCCCGATAAGTTTAAAGAAAAAATTAGTTCGTTTATTGAAAAAGACTTAAAACCGCTTACTTCAAATGGAGATAGCGTCCTTTACGATAATGTCGGACAAGGGCCAAGGAAAAATAAATAAAAATTTTCCTATCTTAACTGAAATATAAACAGTCGATACCTTAAATACCCGATACCTTAACCATCGAACTGTTATGAACAATTTCCTTTTATGGTTAACTGGACCTGTTGATGATTTAATAAATCGCAGCAGGGCTAGAACCATAGTCATCTTCTTATTAATGATTGGCTTATTGAGCCTTGTCTTACAGCCAATAGGTGCAAAAGCAGGATCTGAATATCCCTTTGGATTAACAAGCATCATGTGCTTTGTGCTTTTAGCATTATACAAGTTAACGAGCAATACTGTGCTCGTAGGAAATTTATCCGTTTTCCTTTTTTTTATTGCCATTTTCAACCTAAGTTTTCATTCTGGAGGAATTTTCTCCTTAGATATGGCCGGACAAATATTAGTTCCAATTCTTGCCTTAAATGTTGTAGGAAAGAAAAGCGGCATAATCTGGACGGTCGTCTGCATCCTTCCAATACTTTATCATTATTATCTGAGCCTGGATCCAGAAATCATGAAAATGTATCGAGATCAAACCTTGGCTTACGAACTTCAATATTATTTAACCTTTCAAATATCATTACTGATTCTGCCAATGATCCTAGTTCTCTTGTTTTATAGATTAAATAAAGCCTTGGTTGAAGAAGTACGAAAAAGTAATAATGAACTTGACCAAGCCAACGAAATACTAGCAAATAGAACCACACAATTAACGAGCACAAAAACTCAATTAGAAAAAAGTAATAACCTCTTAAAAAAATATGCTCATGCAACTTCTCATGACCTGAAGCAACCCATAAGAACCATTGCTAGCTTCACACAACTTCTTAATCGAGAAATTAAGAATGAAAATCCCTCCCAAGCCAAAATTCAAGATTACCTTAAAAATATAAATGAAGGCGCTGGTAGAATGAATATGCAAGTCGAGGAAATTTTAGAATACTCCAAAAAGAATCTTGCGAACTTAGATCAAGCCATTGATGTTAAAGTGACTATTGAACAGGTCTTATCAGATTTAAAGGATCAAATCAAAGACCAGAAAATTAAACTTAGCATATTTGAGATGCCAATCATCTATGGGCTTTATTCTACCATTTATAAAATATTCCAGAATCTGATTTCTAATTCGATTAAATACAAAGATCCATCACGGGAACTAGTTCTATATATCAAGGTTGTGGAAGGAGAAAATTCATGGACCTTCTCTGTTGTGGATAATGGGCAAGGTATTTCATCTGATAAGATTGACCATATCTTTAAAAAAGGCTTCCAAGTCAATTCCGATGCAGATGGACTCGGAATAGGTCTTAACACGGTCAAAGATCTTGTAGAGAATCGCGGAGGTCGAATATGGGTAAATTCAGAAAAAGACATCGGATCTAGCTTCTATTTCACTTATCCTAAACCTTCATCTCCCATTATTTAATAAAGCTTTAAGATTCCTAGCTGCACATTTAAGGGATTCAGACGTTCCATTAGTATATTATATGGGTAAAAACCCTAAGGGTTTAAGACTACAAATCCCTTAAATTTGTACTAAATTGCATAAAACCAAAACCATGAGAAGGTCACTCTTATTAGGAACTATACTCTCATTCTCGATCATATTAAGTTCTTGTGTCTCAAAAAAGAACTTTCTAAATCTACAATCTGAAAAGGATGAATTGGCCATGAACATTGAAAAAATGCGCATGGATCTTCAAAATCAGATAACCATGTTACAAGAACAAAATGAAGATTTAAGCCGAGATAAAGATCTTTTAAACAAGGACATCGTCAGCCTTGAAACTCAAATTACAGATACTGAAGAAAAGGTAAAAGAAGTAGAATTTAACCTTAAAGAAAAGCAATATCAAATCTCACAACTCTGGAATGAGATGGATGCAGCCTTTACAGGCGTTGAAGAGGCAATGACTACGAGTAACACAAGAATTAAAGAACTTGAAAATTTTCTATACTTAGACTTAGATGAAATTCCAGGCTTTGAGTCTGGCTCTGACATGGTGGACGCTGATGATCTCGCTACCTTGCAAAAGATCGCTGATATGTTGATCGAAAATCCAGCAGTAACTATGGTCATTGAAGGACATACGGATAGTAGACAGACCACTACTGGAAAATACAGAGACAATTGGGATCTTTCTGTATCTAGGGCAACACAAATTGTACGAAAGCTGATTGATTTGGGAGTGAATCCTAAACAACTCATCGCATCTGGAAGAGGGGAATACGCTCCGAAAATTGCTAATGATGAAAATAACCCAGAAGCTCAAGCAGCGAATAGACGTACTGAATTTATAATTGTTCCCAATATTGGTAAAATTTATAAGGTCTACAAAAACAAAAAGACTAACCCTTAGAGCGTATTCATTTGCATCAAACAAAATATCGATTTGCACACCTATCTGTAAATTCTAAGTCCATTGTCGGGAAAGTAAGTTTGGGTGGCTCAAAGTCAATCAGTAATCGAGTTCAGATAATTCGGGCTTTAACGGAAACTAATTTTGAAATAAAAAACCTGTCCGATAGCAAGGATAGCCTCACCCTACAAAGACTCCTAACCCAAGATTCAGATCAAATCTATGATACCGGTCATGCAGGTACCTGCTTTAGATTTATGACCGCATATCTTGCAACTAAGCAAGGTACACAGATTTTATCTGGTAGTAATCGGATGAAGGAGCGGCCGATAGGCCCACTAGCAGATGCTCTTAACTCTATAGGTGCTCAAATCGAATATATGGAAAAGGAAGGATTCCCTCCATTGAAGATTTCAGCTCCAAAAAACGAATGGGCAAAAGAGGTAGAAATTGATGGTAGTATGAGTAGTCAATTTATCTCCGCACTCCTACTCATTGCGCCAGCCCTTCCAAATGGAATAACCGTAAAAATAATCGGCAAGCTCGTTTCTATTCCTTATGTGAAAATGACCTTGAAACTGCTTCAATACTTCGGAGTCGAAAGTGAATGGGTCGAAAATAACATTCGCATTGCGCCTCAGAAATATGCCGCCAAAGAATTTCAAGTAGAAGCTGATTGGTCTTCGGCCAGTTATCTATACAATCTGGTGGCCCTTAATCCAGGGTCTGAAATAGAAATTGAGGGACTTTTTGAAGAAAGCCTACAAGGAGATTCAGCCATTCAAAAAATGACTGAAAAATTGGGTGTTCAATCAAACTGGAAAAATGGAAAGTTGTCGATAAAGCACAACGAAGAAAATATAGAGCTCTTTGAATACAACTTTATTGAGCAGCCTGACTTGGCGCAGACCATTGCTTGCCTCTGTGCAGGGAAAAATATCCAGGCCATCTTTAATGGACTACAAACCTTATTCATAAAAGAAACTGATCGAGTGGGAGCGCTTACAGCAGAGCTTCAAAAATGTGGAGTATTCGTTTCAAAGCTCCCTGAGAAATATACCAAGGATGCTTCCGATGATTATTATATGTTTGAAGGAAGTTTAACAACTACAGATCAACCAATTAAAACTTATCAGGATCATAGAATGGCGATGGCTTTTGCAACTCTGGCAACTAAAATAGATCTTACGATTGAAGATCCATATGTGGTCGTAAAGTCCTTCCCAGACTTTTGGGAGGTTCTTAGCCAATTAGGTTTTACCATTAAATACACATAGCCATTTATAAAAAAAGTCCATCGACTAGGTCAATGGACTTCATAATTCACAAGTATTATATTCTTACTTTTTTACCGCATCTCTTATTTCTACAAGTAATGCTTGATCTGGTGTTGGACCTGGATCAGGTGCTGCACCTAAAGCCTTGATCTTAGCCTTTGCTAACATAAATAAAACAAATCCAACAATTAATAAATTGATGATTGTGTTTATCCACGCTCCGTACTTGATTGCATTTGCTGGTTTATCACCCTCAGCTGGATCTAATACATATTGCATATCAGCGAAGTCAATTCCGCCGGCAAAGTGACCCACGATAGGCATGATAATGTCTGTAACAAATCCATTAACAACTAATCCAACGGCTCCTGCTAAAATAACTGCAATCGCAAAATCGATTACATTGCCCGTCATGATAAAATCTTTAAATTCTTTCCACATTTTTTTTACGTTTTGATTATTAGTTATAAAAATTAAATTCTTGATGTAATGGAAGAAGAATAAAATTATTGTATTACTACTGATCTTGTTTCGTCACTGGCATTGCCTGCCTCATCTACAGCAGATACAGTTATATCATATTCCCCCGCAGTTGTATTGGGATCTAGTGTAATATTTACATTGAAAGGAACATCCGTAGGATCTTCAAAAGTGGTAATAGTCTCGTTTAAACCAAGATCACTTACGATAGTAAATGTTACCACACCTTCATCATCAGTAGCACGTCCTACAAGGTCGATAATATCAGTAACAGCATAGGTAGAACCATTGGAAGGACTTGAAATTTCAAGATCGGGTGCCGATGTATCCTCGTCAGTACAAGAAAACATCATTCCAAAACAAAGGATTACAAACGTGATTTTTAATAAATTTTTCACAAATATTCTTTTTAGAGTTCAATAATTAGACGCAAGTTCTATCAAAAAATTGCTATTGATTTACTTACGCATTAGCAAAAATAATAATCTATAGGTTATTGACTACCATATTGCCATATTATTTAACCTTCGATAAGACGTCAAAATTTTGTCTATACCTATGAAAAACGGTATTTTTTCACCTAAGTAGAACATTTTTATTCCAACAGATTAACATTGCCAATGGTAGCCATCCAGACATAAATTTAATTCCTAATGAAATCAACACTTTTACTGTTCTTCCTTAGCATGTATTCAATCATAATCATTGCTCAAGAATTACCAAAATTCTCTTTCGATGATGAATCTTCAAGAATGCTTGTCCAGGAATCCAAAGAAAAACAAACACTTAAAATATTCCTGCCTAGTTCTAAAAACTCCATTGATAACTTTTTTCTAGAAAAAGAAGATTTGATAGGAGATGAATTACAAGCCGAATTTCCTGACCACCTTAACTATTCCATAAAATCAGTTAATGGACTGCCAGTAGGTGGCAAGGTTCTATTTTCTCCGGAAGGAACCTTTATCACCATGCACACTAATAAGGGGTTGGTAAATATTAAACCCGCCAATGAAAAAGGTTTATACACCATAGAAACTGGATTTAATGATGATTTTCACTCAAAACTTGGTTGTAAGGTCATGCATGAAGTTGAAAACCAAGTGAATTCATCCAATCGTTCCGTTTTAACAACCAATGGAGATTTTATACGCCGATATAGATTAGCAGTAGTTACTACGGGAGAATATTATCAGGCGAATGGAAACAACGATAGCGAAGCAATGACCTGGGTAATGTTTGGAGTCAATGGTATAAATACCATTTTTGAAAATGACCTTTCTGTAAATCTAAATTTAGGGAATAGATTGACCTTTTTTAGAGACCCTAATACTGATCCATTTACGCCTAGCAGTGGCGATGATGACCGAACTGAACAAGCTGGAGCAGCGGTAAGTGCTGCTTTTAGTGCAAATAATTATGATGTGGGACATGTTTTTCATAATCATGACATCGATGTAGGATGGCAGACCGGAGGCGTTGCAGTTCTAGGTGCAGCCTGCAGAATCGGAAACGGTCCTTCACCGCTGAAAGCTAGAGGCTGGTCTGGGGCTTTTAATAACCAAAGAAATGGCTGGATCCAACTTGCGGCCCATGAATTCGGTCATATGTTCCGTGCCTTTCATACATTTAATGGAGATGGTCAATCTTGTACAGATGCAATATCTGAAGCTCATAGCTACGAAATTGGAAGTGGATCTACCATTATGTCTTACCAAGGCATTTGCGAAGACAATCAAAACATACCTTCATCAAACGAAGGTGATAATTATTTCCATGTAGATAATATCTACACCATGTTAGAGTACATGGAAAATGATGGCGACTGCTATCAAACCGTTGGTTCTGCAAATAACATCCCAACGGTCAATCCTAATCCATGTAACGTCCCTTCTTACACGATTCCAAAAGATACGCCTTTTTGGCTACAAGGAAGTGGCGCTGATATTGATAACGATGCCATTACCTTCTGTTGGGAACAATATGATGAAGATGGAGAAACAAGTACTGCAACTCAGGGAGAGATTGGAAATCAAGCGAGTGCAAATAATACGGGACCAGTATTCCGATCATATCCACCGTCACGTAATCCTGATAGATATTTTCCAAATTTTCAATCAGCAGTTACAAATACAGTAGATCAATTTGATGTTTCACCAAGGGTGCAAAGAGATTTAAACTTTAGATTGACGGTCAGAGATAACAGACCAGGAGGTGGAGCGATTGCCATTGAAGAATTAGCAATGACTGTTGATGCATCTGGACCTTTGGATTTTATAAGTCCAACCAATGGCACGGATGTAATGACAGGTACTGACTTCCTAATCCAATGGAACACCAATGGCAGCGATGCACTTTGTTCAAAAGCCAATATCTATCTTTCAACAGATGGGGGAGCCAATTTTAATATTCTGATCGCTGAAGGAATTGACTATGCCTCTGGTTCTTATAATTATCCGGTGCCCGCAGGCTTACAAGGTACCAACTCGGCCATTTTTAAAATCGAATGTGAAGATTATTCATGTTTCACCTTTTATGCAGCAAGTAGAAGCTTTGATATAATATCTAATTGCACAGGTGACTTTACGACCGTATGTGAAACCAATTTTGTTTCCTTCAACCAAGGTGATCCAAGCTTAAATCTTAATCTTAGTTCGTCTGCAGGTACTCCGAGAGACAGACTAACCTTGAGCGTTTCTGGATCTGATGATGAAATGCTATTTGTAAGAGAAGGTTTAAATGGTGCCTGCCAGCAGGTATTCTTTTCTAGTGGAAACCCAGTAATGTTACCGCATGAAATGGAGGAATTTGAAGTGACTGAAACAGGAACCTATACAATATCAAAGCAGCAAGAAGAATTTCAACTTTTTATGGTTTTTGATGCAGCCACCTTTGACCCAAGCAACCCTTGCTCAAGTCTAGTTGGAACAAATGCTCGAGAATCAGCGACCTCGCCAGGAACAACAAGTACTTCAGCTTCTGATTCTTTCACAGCAGAACTCCAAAAATGTAAAAGATACATCGCTGCGGGATCATATTTTACAGATCCGGTAAATGTGAGGATGGTTGTTGATGGTCCCGGAGCTATGTTTACACCCAATGATCTTGAAACAGGAACAGAATATACCTTTGTTGCCGTTGATTCAGAGTCAGGTATTATTGGTGGTGTTTCTTCTACTGGTGACTTTACAACGACTGGCGGTGGTTTATTTAACGTCTTTGGTGCACAATATGAGTCTGGATCAGACACGAATACTTGGATCGGTAAAACCATCATCCAACTATGGACTGAAGGTAATTGTATTGTTCTATCAAAGAACTCTAAAGAAGTAAACATCATCCCTCTCATTGTTGACAACGACGGAGATGGATTTTTAAATGATGTCGATTGTAATGACGATGATCCAAGTATCAATCCTGGTGCCTCTGAAATTGTCAATAATGACATTGACGAAAATTGTGATGGAATTGCAGAAATGATTGATGTGGATATGGATGGTTTTAATTCATCTGAAGATTGTGATGATAACAATGCAGACATTAATCCGGCCGCTACAGAGATCGCCAATAATGGAGTTGATGAAGATTGTGATGGCGAAGTTTTAATCATTGATGTAGATATGGATGGTTTTAATTCATCCGAAGATTGCGATGATAACAATGCAGACATTAATCCAGGAGCCACTGAAATCCCAAACAATGCCATTGATGAAGATTGTGACGGGGAAGCATTGATCATAGATAATGACATGGATGGTTTCAATTCAGACGAAGATTGTGATGATGACAATGCAGACATTAATCCAGCGGCCACTGAAATCCCCAACAATGATGTGGATGAAGATTGTGACGGAGAAGCTTTTATGATTGATATGGATGGTGACGGCTTCAACTCAGACGAGGACTGTGATGACACCAATGCAGATATCAATCCAGGTGCCACGGAAATTCCAATGAACGGCATCGACGAAGATTGTGACGGAGAAGATGCACTCATTGACAATGACATGGATGGATTCACAGCTGACGAAGATTGCGACGATGATGATCCCGCCATTAATCCGGATGCCACAGAAATTCCCAACAATGATGTAGATGAAGATTGTGATGGGGAAGCATTAATGATTGATGAAGATGGAGATGGTTTTAATTCGGACGAGGATTGTGATGACGCTGACGCAAATATAAATCCAGGTGCAGAGGAGATTCCTAATAATGATGTAGACGAAGATTGTGACGGAGAAGCACTAATTATAGATGAAGACATGGACGGTTTCAACAGTGATGAAGACTGCGACGATATGAACGCAGATATTTATCCAGGGGCTCCAGAAATTTTAGATAATGACATTGATGAAGATTGCGATGGGGAAGATGCCAGTGACGTTTATGAACTAGATGGTGTTACTATCCGCCTATTCCCTAATCCAACCAGAGGTTTAGTATTCATTGAGAAAGATTTGGGCATTCCATTAGATCTAAAAGTATTAGATATGTCAGGGAAATTAATCTATCAGCAAAGTCTAGGAATACAATCCAAAACCGAAGTTGATCTAGGAAATTATCCGCCGGGCAATTATTATTTAGAATTACAAAATCCGAATACTCAATCGAAGATCTTTGAAAAGATTGTAAAGATTGATTAAGAAGGGCAAATAAAGGAATAAAAAAAGGAGAATTCAATATTCATTGAATTCTCCTTTTTTTTGCAACATCCATAACTTTAAACAAAAGTTTCATAAACTCACTGCACGAATATTTCAGCACATCGTATTTTCAATAGTTTTTAGAATTTAATTGTATAGAATTGTCTGATAAATAGCAAACACATAGGGGTACACAATCTTAAGTTGTGTCTTATAGATAGTACTAATACTATCCAGTTATGTACTTTTAAAATAATCTACTGTCTTTCTTATCTAGTAATCTTTTCATTGAATTTAACTGCTCAGGAAATTATTATGGCTGACCCGACTGTAGTGGGAGCTTACTGCGGCGATTGTAATGGAAGCATAACTGTTAATTTAGCACAAGGAGAAAGCCCAGATGTGATGTATTCAATAGATAATGGATTCACTTGGCAATCCTCTAACTTTTTTGACAACTCATGTATCACGGACCATTTGATTCTTGCGGATAACACAACAACGGCAGAACCTCCAGTTTCCAATACCGCTCAAGTACCTTCTGCCCCAGATCTTAATATGTTGAAATTCTCCTACACTTGTTTACCTAATGAAAATAAAGCAGAGGCAATTATGGAAATTAGTGGAGGTACAGCAGAATACCTACTAAGTTATATAGATCCTTTAGGTCAAGAACATGATGCTGGTTCAAGCATGGATAGCATTGCCTTTATTATTGAAGACTTACGGGTAGGCGATTATCATTTCTTTGTTGAAGATAGATTGGGATGCGTAAAAGATAGTCTGATTAGAATTTATGATGATTGTTTGAAATTTCCGACAGGGGCAGGCAATCAACTTCCTTTAGATTTTGGCACTACCGTCTTACTAGAGCCAGGTGGGAATTTAAATATTCAGATCAATGGATTAACTACTGACGAAAATGTTGAAGTTAATATTTTCTCCGCCTCTGGACGATTTATATATCACAGGCTTATTGAAAATTCTACAGAATGGCTGGAAAAGGTGAATTTAGATCGAGGCTTATACTTTATAAAATTGAATTCCAATTCTGGTAAAAGTAAGGTGCTTAAAACTTTTATATTTTAGTAGAGTTAATCTAGGGAAAAGTCAAGTATTTTCCACGCTCTTTTTTCTCAGGCTTATCCAGTAGCTCAAGGCAAATGCAGTCGTCAATAACAACCCAAAAAATTCACGCATGGCCTCGACATTCGGAGTGTCCAATTCAATGATTGAAGGCATGCCCTCAGCAAACCATTCACCGTAATCATCCAAGTAGGTCAAGGAGTAAATTAAAAGCAAGGCTCCGTACACGAGAAATATATTTGCGGAAGCGCGACCAAAAATTAAAAACAGAGGAAGCAGACACATCGGTAAATAGATGATAGCCCACTTTAAAAAATCTGGGTCATTGTATTGAACAACCACAAAAGAACCGAAAATAAATACCGTGATCAGATGCAGCCACTTCATACCTCAACATTTAAGTGATCCGCTACAAAATTACACCAACGGCAATTTTCATCATCACAACCCGCTTCAAATTCATGATCGTGAATTCCTTTCCAAGTAGCCACCAACTCCTCTGTCACATGTTCAATTTCAAAATCTTCTACTTCAATTTTTTTGACTCGATATTGCTCCTTGTCTGGCTCTACGAAATCAAGCAAACCATAACGCATCGGCTTCGTAAAATGTGGATCGGCATTGACTAATATTTTGTAAAAGACTATTTGTCTCCAAAGGTCTCCGATTTTATCTTCTTCTCCTCCCGTCGGTGGTTTAAATTTCTTAGAATCATATCGACCTGTTTTATAATCCACCACATAAAAATGATCGTCGAAATGAACAACCTTATCTAAGTCACCCTTGATCGGAACTCCGGCATGCTCGACATTTCTTACCTTATACTCTACCTCATACTTCCTCGGTAAAGACCAGTCTCCGACATGCGATTCATAGTAACCCTTCATGATTATCTTACCATGTTCAAGATAGTTTTTAAACTCCTTATCAGTAAAGTGTTGCCGGAAATGATCTAAGGATAATTCATAACTTTCAAGAACCTGGTTAACCGGAGGAATTAATCGCTCCGGTTCTTTTTCAATGTCTAAGAAAAGTTGCTGTAAGGTTCTGTGCACCGCAGATCCGAATCCCAAATACGGCGTTCTCGCCTGTGGAACTCTTAAGATAACCTCGTAGTAAAAACTTCTAGGACACTTGAGGTACTTATTCAAGTTGGTCACACTCATGATGTAATCCTCTAGGACCAAATCAATCAAATCATGATCAATCAATTGAATCTTCCCTTGTCTAAAACGCAATAGATCAGCCTTATAGAGCATGATTTCTTCATCTTCCAGAAAGTTATCCTTGATCTCCGTTTCTTCTTCTATCAACTCAGAAATGAAAACTACTCGTTCCTTTTCCTTACCCTCTTCATTGGCCATTGGATAGGAAATGTGTAATTCATTTTTGGCTCGGGTCATGGCGACAAAAAACAATCGCCGATCATCTTCTATGTCACTTACAGCAGAGGATAGTACCAAGGTCTTAGGCATAGAGAAATCATTCCTACTGAACTTCGTGTCTACCCAGTTATCTTGCTCACATCGCAGAATAAATACCTTTTCAAACTCTAGTCCTTTCGCAGAATGGGACGTAATAAAGTGAACGCCATCATTGGCATGGACGATTCTATTAAAAGGAATGGTCAGTTTATTAGATTCCATTTTCTCTATGATCTCTAATAGTAATTTCAAATCCAAGCGCGGCTCCGAAGTTGCCTCCGCTTTTACAAATTCAAAAAAAGTATTGAGCACCTGAAGCTTGAAAGTAGAATTGCTTCCTTTCAATAGGTCATCCAGCATGGTGCTTTCTGTAATTATTTTTTCAAGTAAAACCTGGATGGTTACATTTTTAGAATCTTGAATCCACCGTTCAATACATTCTGCGAATGTCACAATGGCTTCCGCCTGCCCGATGCCATTCTTCTCTAGCCATGCCTTGTCAGAAATAACGTCCCGCCATCGTTTATTTAAAATCATCGGAGCATCATCTGCTTTGGCCCTATTCTGTCGTCCTACTTCTGATCGTTCCTGAAATAATTGAATACTGATCTTAGCAATTTCTCTTGAGCTGATCTCAAAGTAGGAGAAGTGCAGAATTTCAAAAAGCAGGTGATCTCCAGAATATGCCGCGCTTGGTTTTTCTGTTTCCTTGTATAAATATTTTAAGATACTTATCAACTGCTGAATCATCGGCATCTGAAGCACATCAATTTTTCGCTTGACATTTAAAGGGACATCATTAATCTCAAGGTACTTTATGATGTTTTCGACATTCTTATGTTTCCGATAAATGATTGCGATGTTCTGCAGCGGATAACCCTGGTCTCGCAATTCAATGATTGCATTTATGATACCCTTCTCCTCATGGACGGTGTTATGGTATCTAGTATAGCTAATCGTGCCCGGCCCAGAATCTGCTCTACTCGCTATTAGATTTTTATTGATGTCTTTTTCTGTATTGGCTAGACGCTCAACATTCTGTTGAATAAGCACCGTAGATTTATCTAAAATATGCTGACCGGATCGATAATTCTCCTCTAGGACAATGGTACTTGGATTAAATTTATTTTTAAAGTCAACGATGTTATCCATGTTGGCTCCCTGAAATCTAAAGATGCTCTGGTCATCATCACCTACGACGAATAAGTTGGGCGTATCCCAATAGCTGGCCAACAAATAGATCAACTCGTTTTGGCTACCGTTGGTGTCTTGATATTCATCAACAAGAATGTATTGATATCTCTCTTGGTAATCGGCAAGAAGGTCTTGATTACTTTTGAATTTTTCAATGGTCCAAAGAATCATATCCTGATAATCATAGCGTTTTTTCAAGGCCATGATTTTTAAATAATTCTCAAACTCTTTTGCCGCGATGATGGTTTTATCATACTTCGCAATGTCCTTATTGAGCTTGTCAATTTTTACATCACCAGCTTCATATTTTTGTTTGGTCTTTCGATTGGTGTAAGCTTTCTTGTAGATGTATTCAGGATCATCCCTCAATTCAATTTCTAGTTGCTTCACTGCCGCCTCAATGTGTTCTACATTCCAATTTTCTTCTTTCATGATCTGAAACAAATTGGATAGTCGGCGCTTATCGTAGTATAGATCACCTTTCAATCTTTTGAGTGGATGATCATTTGCGAAAGCGTCAATAAGTTCTCGATACACATCAACCTCTTCTAAATCAGTCAACTTACTCAAGTCAATATAATTTCCAAACAATTCAAGATTATCTTGGATAACCATGTTACAGAAACCATGATAGGTGTAGATATTAACGTTATAAGCTTCTGGTCCGATGAAAGAAAGTAACCTTTTCCGCATAGCCAAAACCCCAGCATCCGTAAAAGTCATGCATAAAATATTATGTGCTTTAGCGTCCGTGTTTTTAAGAATCTGCCCTATCCGTGCCGCCAAAAGTTGAGTTTTACCAGTACCTGGGCCAGCGACAACCATTACAGGACCTTCAATGGCTTGCACGGCCTGCTTTTGAGCTGCATTTAAGGTGTTATATGCTTTCTCGAAATTTTTATTGTAATCTATCATAGTTAAATTCTGGAACCTAAATTTATTAATAGATAATCAGCCGCAAGAATGCAGGGCTCAATTATTTTAAAATGATACTTTTGGGGCACAATTAATGAGATGATACTTTCGGATAAAAAAATACTCGAATCCATAGATAATAAAGAAATTGTAATTGAACCCTTCGATCGCAATTGCCTTGGCACGAATTCCTATGATGTGCATCTTAGTAAGTTTTTAGCGGTCTATGAATCACAGGAATTGGACGCCAAGAAGCACAATACGATCCGAGAAGTAATTATCCCAGAAGAAGGCTTCGTAATCCAACCAGGTACCTTGTATCTAGGAGTTACTGAAGAATACACGGAAACACATAATTCTGTGCCGTTTCTTGAAGGTAAATCTAGCATCGGAAGATTAGGCATTGATATTCATGCGACGGCAGGGAAAGGAGATGTGGGTTTCTGCAATACCTGGACTTTAGAAATTTCTTGTGTGCAACCTGTTAAGATTTATGCCGGTATGCCGATCGGTCAATTAATCTACTTCATGGTCGAAGGAAATATTGAAAACTTCTACAACAAAAAGCCCAACGCCAAATACAATACTCGGACCATTAAGCCAGTGGAATCGATGATGTGGAAGAATAATTTTTAAGCTGAATTCAAAACTGCTTACTACAGTTTCACAAGCTTATGTATCACCTGCTGGTCTGAATCTTGTTCAGATATTTTTAAGAGATAAATTCCATGGGCAATCGTGGTCAGATCAATCGGACCATTTACGCTGCCATCAATTATTTTACGCCCTTCATTCGTATAAAGTCCATAACTCAAGCCCTGAGAGTCGGACACAATGTGCAAGGCATTCAATACTGGATTAGGAAAAATTTCCACTGTAAAAGTTTCAGTTTCATAGACCGAAGAAGGTCCATCTACCCCATCACAATCTTCATCAATTCCATTCCCTCCTACTTCCATTGCTGCAGGATTTATGGCGGCGTTGCTATCATCACAGTCCAGGTCTGAATTCCATCCATCCCCATCCACATCGATGATCACCGCCTCACCATCGCAGTCTTCATCAATGGTGTTGTTTGGTATTTCCATGGCTCCTGGATTAATGGCAGGATCTTGATCATCACAGTCTCCTCCTTGGGTACTCGTGTCTGGTGGTTGGAAGCAATCAGTAAATCCAGTTCCTGTTCCATAGCCATCCATGTCACCATCACTGTAATAAGTTTCAAAAACGAATCCTTCATCTACCTGCCCATCACAATTATTATCCGTACCATCACATATTTCGGTAGCGTCCGGATTTATATCTGGATTGGTATCATCACAATCATCCGCTCCAAAAAATCCATCACCGTCGTTATCCTCCCCTTGCATTTCATCCATCCCATCACAATCTTCATCAATTCCATTATTTGGAATTTCTACCGCCCCCTCATTAATGTTTGGATTGGTGTCATCACAGTCTGTATTATTCAAAGTGTATCCATCAATGTCTTCACAACTATCTATTTGATTCATTGGATCTCCATAGCCATCGTTATCAGCATCTAAATAGTAGGTTATAAATAATCCCTCATCCACTTCCGTATTACAATTATTATCTATGCTGTCGCAAATTTCTGTTGCTCCTGGATTAACATTTATATTATTATCATCGCAGTCTGTATTGTTCAGAGAATATCCAGCGATAGCAGCACAGCTCTGGATTGAATTCTGCGGATTACCGTAACCATCACCATCACTGTCTAGATAATAAGTCATGTTCAAGCCTTCATCAATCTGACCATTACAATTGTTATCTATGCTGTCGCAAATTTCTGGTGAATCTGGATTAACATTGGGATCATTGTCATCACAATCTACGCTTGCATCATACCCATCTCCATCATTATCAATACCTCCTCCATCATTTTCTATGCAGGTAACCGTGAGATTATTATAACTTAAATTTTCGACGGTAGCAAAAGTCTGTCCCATGACAATTACAGAACCAAATTCTACCCCTGGGTAATCCGACAGGTCTATTTGGATTCCCCATGTTGCTTCGAGTGGATCATTTGGATCATCTCCCAGTAGATTTTCATAGATCAAAGAATCTCCGATAAAATATCGAACATAGAGGAAGTCCCAACAATTACCACAACTTCCAGCTTCCGAATTAAATGGATCACCCTCACAAGGATTGGGTCCTATACATTCATCATTGGTTTCTAAATTTCCACTTCCAATCCATTCCATACCATTCGTTGAAACATCTACAGAAAAACATATACTTTCGCATCCACCAAAATTGAAAAAGTATTCTTCCGTTATTGGTGCATCCGTATTTGCAAAAAAACTAGAACCGTTCTCTAATATTATTTGTCCAGAACAGTCAAAAGAAGGAACTGAAGTGCAGCTTGAGTCACCAAAAATCTTCTTTGAATCAGAATAGGCGCAATCTAAAAAATAGACCGGATCTGATAACAGTATATCATAAAACAGAAAGTCGGCTCCTAAGGCTTCTGTATACTTAAAAGTAGGTGCGCCTTCCGGTCTCAAGGTCCAACGATCCAAGGGCCCACATTCCGACATAACGATATCCTTGTCAACAACCTCTATCGGGAAATTATATCTCGAGGTAACAAAGAAATCTCCAACTTCCAAGCTGAAATCATAATACAATACATCGATGCCTGCTCCAGAGTCATAAACATACACCTTCCTTGTCACGACCTCTTCTCTCATATATTTTTCAAAAATGAACCCCGAGGAAGCAATGCCTACCTTTCTATAATTAGATCCATTTATAATAGTATCTCCATTTAGTTGGAGCCATAAATCGCTAGAGCCTATCAGAGAACCAACGGTATATTTCCAGCTGGTAACAGAATCCATCGGAAAGTAGTCATCTTGAGCCGCTGCTTGAATGGATAATAATGGTAGCAAAAGAAATAAAAGCTGTTTCATGTGTCTTGTGTAAAGGAGGTTCCTACTTACAATAGATTATTAAGATACGAAACGCTGCACCAAAAAATATAGAAATAGTCACAATCTAGCAGCCTTAATTGAAAAGAGAAGACAATTTCTTGTCTTCTCTGAATCGGTTGTTTATTGTTTATTGTTACTTTTAGGACGGTAAAATTGCAGCTTAGTTACTTTTTCGACACAATTTTTTCATTCCAGTCCAAAATTCCTCCTAGAACATTGCGGACATTTTTAAAACCGGCCTTCACTAAAAATAGCTTAGCATTTCCGCTTCTTGCACCCGATCTACAGTGAATAATAATCTCTTCCGCTTCATGTTCTCTCAGTTCAGCAACCTTTCCTGGAAGTTCTCCGAGTGGAATATTAAGTGCTCCGAGATTCTCTGCTTCATACTCCCAGGTTTCTCGTACATCAATAAAAACAAATTTCTCTCCAGCGTCCATTTTGGCCTTAAGAGCAACTACATCTATGTCATTCATCTAAACAATATTTTGGTCTTGTTGAACTGATTGTAATATCTATTGTCTCCCCCATCTGTATTGTTCCACCGACACGGTAAGGAGGATTCTGCGCTATGACATATGCCGCAGATTCATTGGTTATTTCACCTTCCTTTATCAATTGACCTAGGTTCAACTTTCTTGTTTCAATATTAAATTTAGCAGCGCTCCATACCGAACAAATAAGATCTGGAATTTCAAAAGTTCCTCCTCCTCTCTTACTCAATACAAATGAAAGCGTGCTTCCTTTTTCAATGGTCACTCCTTTCGCCTTTCCAGAAGCGCTGACAATTATCTTTCCATCTTGCCAAACTTCTAAAATGTGTTCTGGCTCACCGGGATCATATTTATAATCCTTAATCTCCGAATTAACGGGTAGAAAGGAGAGTTCTCTTTTTTTGCTTTCATACTCTTTCCCATATAAAGAAGGCAATTCACCCAAAGTGAGTACATCTGCATTGTACTTTGCTGTAGTAACATATACTTTGCGATTTTCTTTCACTTTAGAATATGGTGCAGGATTTTGGCTCAATATTTCACCACCTGGAACATTTACCTTATGAATGCTATCATTAATTATCAATTCAAAGGTTTTATCCTTAGCATCCTCTTTTGCTTCCTCGTAATTAGTACCAATGTAATCTGCAAGTTCGAGTTTCTGCCCATGGTTGGTATAGAAACGCAACCAGGTCAATACGGCGAAAATCACGATGGCAAGAACTACTGCCATGATGATTAAATTTATTATGAATCGTTTAAGTGTCAAGGTTATATTTTTTAACTACACAATAATTTTCTCTTCCTTATTTTCTACCGCAAAACTCAGTATTTCATCTATAAACTCAAATGGCTTATATCCGTTGATCGCACATTGATGAAAAATACAAGTTGCTGGAGTCATCCCTGGCAATGAATTTATCTCAATGATAATGGTTTCTATCTTGCCATCGGAATATACTCTTACAAAAGCATCTATCCTAGCATAACCACTCACACCCAAAATTATTGCCGCTCGCTCCAAATCAGCTTTGACAACAGAGGCAATTTCCTTATACCCCATTTTTTCAGTGCCGAATCTAGCGGGGGTAATGTTTTGACCTTGACCAGCTAGAAATTTTTCTTCCAAACTTAAAACCTCCCCTACGGACAAAGCTTCCGAAGGTTCAAACACCTCATACCGAATTTTATCTCCTGCTACATGCGTCAACAATCCACAGGTAATTTCCATGAATTGTTCTGCACCATTGGCTCGTATAAGTTCCTCGATTAAAACAACCTGCTTCGATGGAAACTCTTCGTTCTTTTTTAATTTCAGGCCTTCTCTCCATTTCTGCTTTAGCTCATCATTTCTGAAAATGCCTTCTAGATAAAAATTTAACTGTTCTTCTGATTTTATAATCACAACAGCCGAACTACAGCCATCGTCCACTGGTTTCATAATAAATGGATACTCATACTCCGCCAATATCTTGGCCTTTGCACGATCTAACCCTGCGGTGTAGTCATCCTTACTCAACAACAATTGCTTTGCAATTATAAATCCCTCCTTACTCAATTTTTGTAAGGTTTTATATTTATCTATGGTCAGAGCTGCACTCTCTGGTGGCGAACCATTAAACGGTATTCCTAGTTTATTAAGCTGGGCTTGAAGATTTCCATCCTCGCCTGGTCTACCATGCAAAGCAATAAAAACGGAAGTCACTGAGTCAGATAAATCTTCCAGTGATATCCTTTCTGGCTTATCTAAAAATCCTTGCCCAACATATTTTGCGAGCAACTCTTTTTCACTCGCTCTGAGCGCCTCAACCAAAGGGTGAGATTTATGATTTAATATTTTATCCCGGATATCATCCGCATTATCCTTCAATAATATGTTGATCGGAATTTTATATAATTCAAATCCATGCTGATCTCCAAGTAAAAATATCGGAATGGGATCATAGCTTTCTGAACTAGCCAATTTCTCATAAATATTCCGACCACTTTCAACAGAGATATGTCGCTCGGAAGAATAACCGCCAAAAATGACTCCTACCTTCTGACTCTCTTTTGCTGTGTTTAATTTATCCTCCAGTAAATCATCTAATTGATCCATAAATGGCTGGATACTCGATGCCAACATGCCTCCCTTCATTCTTTCCTGTAGTGACATTCTTACGATGTAACTTAGGAACTGTGAAGGATTTAATCCTAGTTCTGCCGCTTGATGGAAGAAGAAGGAAGAGGGCAACATCCCAGAGGTAGTATTGGGATCGTTTAAAAATATCTTTTGATTGGTATCATAGAAGCCATCTATTCTCGCATAAGTATCAAATCTAAAAAACTCAAAAAGCTCAATACACTCTGATTGTATTCGTTCGATTTCAACGATGGATAGATCAATGGGTGTCAATTTTCTACTTAGGCCTGGGAGATATTTGGATCTATAATCGTAAACTTCCTGACCTTTAATTATTTCTGTGGGTGGAAGCGCAACGCAGGTTCCGTCTTCTTTACGCATGACGATGCATGAAAATTCGCGCCCAGAAATAAAGGCTTCGACGAGCACTTCAGATTCACTCTGCTCTGCTTTAAAAATCAAAGAATCTTTTGTAAAAAATAATTCAGTTATTCTGTGATAAAGTTCGTCGGGATGTTTAATCCATTCCCCCGCTAGCAAGATAGGCATTCCCAGTCCTTCTTTAATGTCACTCATCTCCATGACCCATTGAATCTGTTCTGCTTCTGAATAGCTAGCCCAGGTTTCTTTAGATAATTCGCTAGAGAAGAAAGCAAGATTCATCGCTTTCGCAAATGCAGCTTTATCATCAGGAACAATAGATACTCCGATAGAGGATCCTTGATTTGCCGGTCGGATAACTAGTGGAAACCCAATCTCCTTTTTTGCTTTTTCAAAACTCTCAGATTCATCTTTCCATTCCTCCTTAGTCAAGACAAAAGAAGCAGGAACTTCAAAGCCAGATCGCTTCATTAGATCTTTCTGAATCGCTTTATTTATTCCTAAAGCAGAAGGATATATTCCGCTTCCCGTATATGGTATTTTTAAAAACTCCAATAAGCCTTGAAGCTGGCCATCCTCTCCTCCACTGCCATGAAGCGCTAGAAAGGCTATATCCATTAAACCACTCAAGTCTTCTAACTTCAAAGACCTTCCAATCTCTTCTATAAGGCCTACTTGGTCTTTTTCATTTAGGCTTTCTATATAAATCTGAAAGCCATATTTACTTTTAGGAATTTTATGAATGGGCGGATAAAAATCTCTGATGGTTCCCTTATAAATATATTGCCAGTCCAGTAGTACCAGATTGTGATTACTATCTACAAAAATGGGAACTGGGTCAAAAATTGACTTATCTAGGTTGTCATAAACAGTTCTTCCCCCTGCGAAGGAGATCTCCCTTTCCCTAGACGACCCACCGAAAAATATACCTACCTTAATTTTGTTCATCTTGATACTAACAATAACTTGTAGTGATTAAACCTTGCATGGACAGCAAGTCAGGCTGGAAAACATATGCAAGATATTGAATTATCATGAAGTAAGAAACACTGATGAATAAAGAAATACTGAGACTGGCTATTCCCAATATTCTCAGTAATATCTCAATACCACTCTTATCTACAGTAGATACAGTACTTATGGGGACTTTATCTCCCCGTCATTTAGGCGCCGTGGGCATTGGTTCAATGATCTTTAACTTCATTTATTGGAACTTTGGTTTTCTCAGAATGGGGACTACAGGCATGACCGCCCAAGCTTTTGGGGCTAAAGACGCTACGGAACAGATCCATAACTTCATCAGAGCAGCTACAATTGCCATTTTACTAGCGATCATTATGCTCTTTTTGATGGTGCCCTTTGAGCGTTTATCGATCCTCGCTTTCAATGTGGAGGGTGATCAAGCGCAACTGGTCAGAGAATATTTCTATGTAAGAATATGGGCAGCACCAGCCACTTTATTAATCTATGTTATATCAGGATGGTTCTTCGGAATGCAGAATGCCATTTTTCCCTTGATAATCACCATCGCGGTCAATATTATCAATATTGTGGCGAGCATATTTCTCGTAAAATATCAAGGATTGGAAATGAAAGGTGTAGCGATGGGAACCGTCATCGCTCAATATCTCGGAGTCATCATGGCCCTCATTTTATTCCTCTGGAAATATGGACATTTGAGGAAACTCATAGATAAGGGGTGGAAAAAGAAAGAGGCATTTCAACGCTTTTTACAAGTCAATCGGGACATCTTTATACGGACCATCTTTTTAACCCTAGCCTTCGGATTCTTTTATAGCAAAAGCTCGGAAGCGGGTGAAACCATTCTGGCCACCAACGTCATCTTGCTACAATTTCTCAATTGGATGTCTTTTGGAATTGATGGGTTTGGTTATGCCGCAGAAAGCCTTGTCGGCAAATATTTTGGCGCCAAAGAAAATGAAAATACACGACTAGCGATTAAGACATCCTTTATATGGGGTCTTGCCCTAGCCATCGGCTTTAGTATCTGTTACATCTTTTTCTTCCTAGACATCATTCAATTATTCAGTGAGGACACAGAAGTAATTCAGGCTTCCTTAGAGTTTAAATGGTGGATGGTGCTCTTCCCCATCATCGCTTTTATATGTTATATCTGGGATGGCGTATACATCGGTCTCACCGCATCAAAATCCATGCGTAACACGATGCTCCTATCCTTTATAGTGTACTTAGTCAGTTACTATGCGCTCCTTGACACAGCTCCCAACAAAGCCATCTGGATGGCCATGATGATATTCTTGTTTGCCAGAGGATTAATTCAAACCGTCTGGTATTCAAAGTATGGCTTAGAAATGAAATAATTCATATTTGAATTGCTTATAAAATAGTATGGTTTTAATCCCCTATTATTGCCTGACAGTTTTGCCAAAAATGTTTCTATAACAATTTCTAATACATACAAGAGCCTTTCATTGAGGTCATGTACCCTGTGGCTAAGAGAAAGCTAATAACTTTTGCCAAGTAAAATGGAGTCAATATTCATATCAATAACTCGCTGTAACAAAATTTTATGTGCACTATTATTTAGGTGAACACCATCACCAGAATCATACAATTCAATGACCTCACCATCATCAGTAGCAAGACCTGTCCAAAAGTCTATGTAGTTATTTTCAAAGATGTCGATTGTAGATTCTAGCAACTCCGCTTGAATCTTTTGCTGGCTGGCGTTGAATCCATTGCGCGGCTGTGGCGTACATATCCAATAGGGAATCTTCCGCTCCTCAAGTCCAGATAGTATCACATTATAATTTTGAATCTGATCATCGACAGGCACTGATTTAGCAGCATCATTAGAAGGAAGGTTGATGATAATGGCATCAGGTTGTAGAGAGAGGGCTTTTGTAATATTTCTTGCAGTGTCAATTGTAAAAGATAATCCATCAGCTATGATGGTCTCGTTAGGAAGAATATTGTATGTAGTAAATCCACCCTTTGCAAGGTTGGTCATTTCAAATCTTGCATCCTTTTGAAAAAGAAAGTCTTCATAGAGCCATACCCAAGCACTGTCTACACTACTGGGTCCAGTGCCTGCAGCTGTAGAAGACCCCAGTATAACAATGTGAATGGTTGTTGTGTCTGTTTTACTTTTTTCAATATTGTTCCTAGGAAAACTAAAATCCCTCCCATCGAAGTCTACCTTCATATGAATGGTGTCCTGACTAGAACAGAAATATGAAAGTTGTATGAAAAAAATATAAAGAATACATCTCATGGTTCAGGTTTAGCGGTATTTAAATGTAAGGATTAATTCTTGTCTACGGCACAAGCAAAAGGTAGCATGTTCATCCATTGTCTACGAGAATTGTAAAAATCTATTATCTAAAAATCGTTTTGAAAATAAATTGGTAATTACCATTTCACAAATTTCTTTACCTCTATCATACCTTCAAACTCCACCTTAATAAAGTAAATCCCATTTGGATAATTACTCAAGTCAAGCTTCAAATTTACAAACTGCATTTTATCTTGCTTTAAGATTACGCCATCAAATCCTAATATCTGATATCGATGAATACCATCCTTCAGAAATTGAACACGAAGTAAATCTTTAATAGGATTTTTGAGTAAATTAAAAAGAGGTGAATATGTCTCTATTTCATCCGTAGAAACTTGGTCAATCGAGCAATACATCGGATCAATACAACCATCTTGATCAGTTTTAATTATCCAGCTATAAGTTATTGATCCAAAAAAATTTGGTGCATTATTATACCCTGAAAAAATAAATGAATTTTCTTCCTCATAAATACTGGTAAATCCCCAAAGTCTGTAGGAATTCTGATTTTCACTAGGTGTGTACAATTTTTTCCATAGTATGTTTCCGTCTTTAGAGATTCTGATAATAAAACCAGAGCTATAAACCTCACCCTTTGAATCCTTTCTTCCACCAAAACCACAAATCATTAAGTCTCCTGAATCATTCACACGTATTTCCTCACATTGAAAATCAAGGATTTCAAAATCTTGAAAAATATTCTGTACACTATTGAACCATAAAATATTTCCTTGTAAATCAAAACAGGTAAGAAATCCTTCTGGAGTCTTAACCACTATTGTATTGGAATCAAAAAGTTCAATTTCTGAATCTGCATAGGAACTTAAAATATCAGTGTCAATATATGACACCTCAGTTAGCGCTGCATCTAAATTGACAATTCTCAAAACATTGGATGCTGTACTACTAGATTGAAAATTTTGAAGTAAAACAAAATTTTCATCATCTATCTTTTCAATATCATACAATTTTACTTCAGCTGCACTTAGCTGAATTTCTTTCAACGTTTTCAGCGAAAAATCAGATTTTTTTACTTTAAGAACGGATCCCTTATTTTCATCTGAATCCGAAGTAGACGCTCCAATAATGACTAATTCATTTTCGGTCTGGATCATTTTATTTAAATAGTAGTGATCCAACATAAGGTCAGCAGAATCTACAACTTCAAAATTATCGTTTAACTTTTTCAACCAAGAGCTGCTGTCTTGCATTCCTGAAAGAAAAATAAACCCTTCACTAACGACAACATTGGCGTCGCCTACCACAAATTCACCAAGTTCTTTTATAACAGTAACAGAACCATCTGGATTTATCTTACTTATATGACCACAAAAAGAATTTGATTCAAAATAACACGCTTCAGTAGAAATAAAATATGCCTGACCTAAATAATCAAAATTTTCCTGTAGCCAACCAATGTTTTCATTACTAGTTATCGTGGAGTAATAATCTTGGGCCAATAGACCTAGAGAAAAGAGCATAGAGAAGATTGTCAGAAAGAGTCTACAGAACATATGTTGATCTATTTACTGAGGTAAAGTAAGTTATTTCGATAGTTAAATCAATTTAAAATTTCAAACACGTCGGTCTGAACATTTTATCTCTAGGTAAAAAGTGGGTTATATAAAAAAAAGAATCTGAGAAACTGAAAATTTAACGATCTACACCTTCCCTCGATGCATCAACCTAAAAATAGAATGCATCATTCTTAATGCCAAAGCAATCGAAGAAATAAAAGCACCAGCCCAGAAAAAGGTCATCTCGGCCTTAATGTACTTAGCCAATGATCGCTGGGCATCCGCTGAAATATTTTGCATAATACTGCTAATCCCTTTTTCATCCATGAAGGTCTGAAAATCCCAGAGATTGTCAATCACGTACATCAAAACTGGAATCATCAAAAAGATCATAACTATCTTGAATGGCGTGTAGTGCGAAAACCAATGGAACTTGGTCAGGAAGATAAATCGAGCGAAGGTTACCAAAAGAACAATAAATGCAATATTCTCCACATAGAAGGGATAGGCGTCGCCTATCTGAGAATATATCGGCAACATAAATATGAAGACGATCAAGGCTGTAATTACCCAACTTATAATTGAAAAGGTAAATTTATTATTCATGAGAAGTTAAAAAGTTTAGTGGAAGCTTAGGTTGCAATACCGTAAACTTAAAATGTTATCCGGTTATTCTCCTGCTGCTTTTACAGTTTCAAGCTCATCCCAGTATTCTACGGCTCGGCGAGTGTGCGGAATACAGATAGAACCACCAACTAAATTGGCAATAGAAAATACTTCAAACAATTCCTCCGCAGTTGTTCCCAACTCATGGGCAGTTCCGATGTGGTATTTAATACAATCATCGCAGCGCAGAACCATGGAGGCTACCAGGCCTAGTAATTCTTTGGTTTTTTCATCTAAAGCTCCTGCTTGATAGGTCTGATTATCTAGGCTAAAAAATCTTTTTAAAACCTTATTGTCCTGAGCCAAAATCCGCTCATTCATCTTTTCTCTATAATCGTTGAATTCTTTAATCATAGTATAATATTGCCGGCGAAGAAATTATAATTTAAAGTCATTCTATATTGGTAAAGTGCAGTTCTTAGATTTATATCACAATAATGCGTTCAGATTTAAATCCTGCTAAAGTCGTAATCAAAATTTCTTTAGCTGCTCATCCCAAAGATGCTAATTCTTCTCTAGAGCCGTCAATGTATTTAAAGTTTTTTACTTTAATTTTCGATAACTTAAAAGGAATAGGTGCTTCATTTATTTTAACAAAATTAAAGGCAATGGGTTCATCTTACCTTCTTAATTTCCACTCTTTTATTAGTTCAATTTACTAAACTTTACCCCAAATAATATGTTTAAATTATGATAGTCAGCAAAAAACAAACAACTGTTTTTAATCATGATAAAAATCATATTCTATGATGATATTCATCATTTGCGAAAGCAGTATTATCAAATATATTTGAATAAAAATTAGATATGAACTTATTCGATCCCGTCAGCGCAATTATGAGTAAACAACTTGTAACAGCCAGTGAAAATGATCCCATTAATTTATTAGGAGAACTTTTCGAGAAAAATAATATCCATCATGTATTAATTACAAAAGGTGGAAAGTTTTCAGGAATTGTCAGCAAATCTGATTACCTGCTTTTTAATCGAACCAGCTCCGCAGAAAATAATGAGGAAACAAATGAAGAGAGGTTAAAGTCTCACCACATTTCTGAAATTATGACCTATGCTTGTGCCACCTTACAATCTGATGAAAAAATAACAATAGCCTTAGAACTATTTCGTGAAAATATATTCAGAGCATTACCAATTCTCGAATCAGATAATTTAGTAGGAATTGTAACACCATTAGACATAATCAATAGATTAGCACAGGATAAAGAAGCAGTAAGTGAATACAATTTAAAAGATTGAAATAGATCTAGCTGATTGAAGCACTGAGCTACCTAAATCTTTAAAAATTTAAATACCTTCCTCTATAGAGATCAATAACCTTGGTCTCTATTTTTTTAAAATCGAATTTAAAATTCTGCGTTCCCAGGATACCTCGGAAAAGGAATCACATCTCTAATATTACTCATTCCGGTTACAAATAAAACTAGACGTTCAAATCCCAAGCCAAAGCCTGCATGCTGACATGTTCCAAATCTTCGAGTATCTAAAAACCATTCCATCTCGTGCTGTGGAATATCCATTTCTTCCATACGCTTCAATAACATATCCAATCGTTCTTCTCTTTGCGATCCACCGATAATCTCACCGATCCCAGGGAAAAGAACATCCATTGCTGCCACCGTATTTCCATCCTCGTTCATCCGCATATAGAAGGCCTTAATGTCCTTGGGATAATCAATTAAAATCACTGGCTTTTTAAAATGTTTTTCAACTAAATATCTTTCATGCTCTGATTGCAAATCAGCACCCCACTCGTCTATTGGGAATTGGAATTTTCCTTTTTTATTCGGCTTAGAGTTTCTTAGAATATTGATCGCTTCCGTATATGGCAATCTTACAAATTCATTATCGATACAGAAGTTCAGCTTTTCAATGAGAGGCATTGGGCTTCGCTCATTTTGCGGCTTCTGCTTTTCTTCATTTTCAAGTCTCTGTTGCAAAAATTCTAGATCTTCTGCACAATGAGTAACTGCATGCTTAATGACATACTTCATCATCTCCTCTGCCAAGTCCATGTTGTCTGATAAATCATTAAAAGCAACCTCCGGTTCTATCATCCAGAATTCTGCTAAGTGCCTTGAAGTATTTGAATTCTCTGCTCTGAAGGTTGGACCAAAAGTATATACCTCACTCAAGGCCAATGCGCCTAATTCGGCCTCCAACTGCCCCGATACTGTAAGGTTCGTTTCTTTATTAAAGAAGTCTTTTTTATAATCAACTTTACCCTCCTCATTTTTAGGAATATCATTGAGGTCCATGGCCGTTACGTGAAACATTTCTCCAGCGCCTTCAGCATCGGATCCAGTAATGATCGGGCTGTGTATATTTATGAATCCTTTATCATGAAAGAATTGATGAATCGCAAATGAAAGTTGGTGACGTATTCTAAATATGGCACTGAAGGTATTCGTCCTGAATCTGAGATGAGCAATCTCTCTCAAAAATTCAAGGCTGTGTTTTTTGGGCTGCAAGGGATATTTTTCAGGATCCGCATCACCTAAGATTTCAAACTCCTTAACATTCATCTCATACTTCTGACCTCTCCCTTGACTTGGCACAATTTCTCCAGTAGCACTAATCGCCGAGCCAGTCGTTATTCTCTTCAATTCGGCTGCATCCACATTTTCATAATCAACCACCAATTGCAGCGTTGACAAGCATGACCCATCATTCAAGGCAATGAATTGATTATTTCTAAAAGTCCTTACCCAGCCCTTTACGGTCGTTTCATAACTCTCCTTTTCTGAAGTGATTATCTCTTTGATCTTAGTGCGCTTTGCCATGTTCATTGTTTGTGATGACAAAAATATTATTTATTAATGGATTTTATCCTTAATCTTCATGCAATGAAGCAGAATCTTGTCAAGGACTATACGAGAGAGGCAATTATTTCCTTCGCTTCCGCAAATGTATTGTTCATACTAGCATCTGAACCGCCAGCGTATAAGTTTAGTTCGCAGGTATTAATCAATGCTTCTAAAGCATCAATGGTCGGCTCCGCAACCTGTCTATCAGCCAATGACGATCGAATAGATTCTTTCTTAAGGTAGGTCGCTGGAATGTTATATTTATCAGAGATATACTCCTTAACAGCCCGTATGATTTCCTCATGAAATTTAGAAGATTCGTTGGAAGCAAGAAACTTTTGCGCCTCCGCCAATTTTTCCTCAGCCAACCGATCCGCCTGCTGTCTCCTCAGTTCTGCAGGATCAACTTCTGGCGCCGTTTGCTTTTTATAATATAAGCCTCCGGTGATAAACATAGATAAAAAACCGAAACCAAGAATCATCCAATAAGGCATCGATTTAAAAAAGCCAGAACCTGTTTTTTCAAACTGCGTAGAGGTACGGATGGGTCGAAGGACAATTTTTTGATCTTCTTCAAGAAGTGCGGCATCTTTATTTCCAACCCCCTGTGTCACGATAATACGTTTAGGTGTCACCTGCAGAGTAACATAGTCCATACTATCAACATTGAAATATTGGAATTTGGGTTGAATGGTATAGTTTCCAGCCTTCTTCGGAACAATCAGGTATTCAAATTTCTTCCGATGTAATATCTTTCCACCCTCATTGTAATTTTCATCCAGCGTAATGTTAGGATCATAAACGTCAAAAATATTCTCGTCAATAAAATTAGGTGGGGTAACAAATTTAGCATCGCCATCTCCTCTGACCTCAACATTGATTGTTATCGCATCATCTGTCGTTACACTTTGATTTTTGCTGTCTGAGCTCATGGTGTATTTACCTACCGCATTTGAAAAAGCTGGATCAGTGGACAAGGGAAGATCACGGACTCTGATTGTAACCTCATTAGTTATAACTACACTACGCTTTAATCGCGAGCTAAAAATAAAACCTCGCTGGGGAGCATCTGGATCAACCATTCCTATTTCAACGTTTGACGGTCCGATGCTATAGGTTCCTGTCTGTTGAGGAAACAAGATCCTCCGCTCCATTACCTTTGTGTAATATTCTTCGCCATTAATGATTTCTCTTTGCGCAGAAGATCGAATATTCATAGACGTCGCAAAAAATCCGGTGTATTCTGATTCATTTATAATTTTGAAACTTCGCACATTCTCTTTAGTGTAAATCACGTAGTCTACAATGATTTGTTGGCCTAAGAAAGCTTCCTCGTGGTTTACTTTTATTTCAACAAAAACATCACCCTTTTCTCCAGTGACCTTTTCTTTCGCCGCTACAACTTCGACACTTACAGGGTTAGATTTGAAAATGGAACTGCCTACTTTTACTCTTGCAGGTGGTATTGTAAACTTACCAAGCTTTGATGCAAACAATCTATAAGAATAAGTCTTAGATTTTTTCATCGCACCATTGATGATTTGCATGGAGCTCTGTGTAGAAGGAGGGCCAGCTGCTTTAAAAGGACTAAAATCTGGCGGGGTAAAATTATCCGGGTCGGCATTTTGAATTTGGTATTCTACCGAGAACATTCCATTTTCCAGTACTTGCTTTCCATCTGCTCTTGCCGTGAAGACTACCTTTTGGGAAAACCCTTCTCCAGCCAATAGGAAAATCGCAAATACTACAATGAAAATTCGTTTACCCATCTTATCCTTTCTTTAAAACTCTGTTTGGATACTTCTCTTTTGGTGGATTCTTCTTTACAGGCTCCTGCGCATCTTGCCCAAAAATTGGAGGCAGTTTAAAATTGAAGAAGTCATCCATGGTATTCATTTCCGGCGATATAATTAAGCCATCAGGATTGGGATAGACATTAATTTCAATGGGTTCTGTTTCAAGCGTCCCTTCTTGAGTTTCAACAAACATTGGTTCGATAAAGTAACTGCCTAAATCTTTTGGCTTTAGATAATAACTTATGGATTTAGAGCTCTGTGTATCGCCGTTAATAATTGAAACAGAACTACTCATATTAGGACCCGAGACAAGATCAAAGTCAGACATAATTGGCTTTGGAATCTCGCCTTCATAGTCGCTAAGTTTTATCTCAAGTATAAAGACATTACCCAGTAAAATAGAGTCCGAACTTACACTTGCCGTAAGGCTCTGTGAATAAGCATCACAAAAGATACCAAAAAGTAAAAAGCTAAATATCCAGGTTTTCATTTTAAAGCATGTTAACCCAGCTTAAAGCAGGGTCTATTTGATTTTAAATTCTTTTTTCAACTTAGAAACGTAATCTAGTTTTTCCCAAGTAAAAGTTTCAACCTTTACATTTTTAGTCTTCCCAGATCCGTCTACAAAACTTAAAGTTTTCTTTTCAGGTGTTCTACCCATGTGACCATAAGCAGCAGTCTCGCTATATATCGGATTTCTAAGCTTCAATCTAGTTTCAATAGCATAAGGCCTCATATCAAAAACCTTATTGATCTTATTAGCGATCTGCGCATCCGTTAATTTTACATTAGAGGTTCCGTAGGTATTAACGTAAATGTTGGTCGGTTTAGCCACACCAATGGCATAGGATACTTGGACAAGCACTTCTTCACATACACCTGCAGCTACGAGGTTCTTAGCAATGTGTCTAGTTGCATAAGCCGCAGACCTATCAACCTTTGATGGATCTTTTCCTGAAAATGCTCCTCCACCATGGGCTCCTTTTCCACCATAGGTATCTACGATAATTTTTCTTCCGGTCAAGCCAGTATCACCATGAGGTCCTCCAATAACAAATTTACCCGTAGGATTTACATGGTAGGTGATGTTGCTAGTTTTGAAAAGTTTCTTTAAACTTGGCTTAAGCTTCTTAACAACTCTAGGAACAACTATTTCAACAACGTCTTTTTTAATTTGCGCAAGCATTTTCTTGTCTGCTGCAAAATCGTCATGCTGCGTACTTACAACAATAGAATCTATTCTTACCGGTTTTCCCTCATCAGAATATTCAATCGTTACTTGAGACTTAGAATCTGGCCTAAGGTAGGTCATTTGTTTTCCAGCCTTTCTGATGGTTGCCAACTCTTCTAAAATCTTATGAGAAAGATCCAATGGAAGGGGCATGTAATTTTCTGTTTCATTTGATGCATAACCAAACATCATTCCTTGGTCCCCAGCACCTTGGTCAATTTTCTTCTTACGTTCAACTCCTTGATTAATGTCAGGAGATTGTTCATGGATACTTGAAAATACACCACAGCTGTTTGCTTCAAACATATACTCTGATTTGGTGTATCCAATTCTTTTAATGACGTCTCTAGCAATTTGCTGCACGTCAAGATATGTTTTCGTTTTTACTTCACCTGCAAGAACTACCTGACCAGTTGTAACTAAAGTTTCACAAGCAATCTTTGAATTTGGATCGAAAGCCAAAAAGTGATCTACAAGAGCATCTGAAATTTGATCTGCTACTTTATCAGGGTGTCCTTCTGATACAGATTCTGAGGTAAATAAGTATGACATTTATTGTATGTTTAATTGTGGTTGCAAAAATATAATTTCTTAAGAGATTATTTCACTTCGCATTCAAAGATTTTGCGATCTTGGATAAAACCCTCCAACTTATCGCCAATTTTAACAGAACCGACACCCGCTGGAGTGCCCGTCATGATAAAATCACCGTTCTGAAGGGTAAATATGGTTGAAACATAGGATATGATTTTCTGAAAATCAAACATCAAATCAGCCGTATTTCCGGTCTGAACCACCTCTCCATTTTTTAACAAATGAAAGGTAATACCCTTTAAATCTAATTCATCCACCGAAAGGAACTTACCTATAACCGCAGAATTGTCAAAGGCTTTGGCAACTTCCCAAGGGTGTCCATTCTTCTTACATTCCGCTTGAATATCTCGTGCGGTAAAATCTATTCCTAATCCGATTTCATCAAAGTAACTCAAGGCATATTTTGGTTCAATGTGCCTTCCGTGTTTGTTTATCTTTAAAACGATCTCTACTTCATGATGGATGTTCTGCGAGAACTCTGGGTGATAAAAAGGTTTATCATTCAGAAGTAGAGCTGTGCTGGGTTTCATAAAAACCAAAGGCTTGTCTGGCACCTTACTATTCATCTCCTTCGCATGTTCTGCGTAATTTTTTCCAATGCAAAAGATTTTCATATTACATCTTGACATTTAAAAGTCCAGTCAATTCTTTCACCTCCCTCAGTGTAGTTTGTGCGATCTTTCGAATCTCAGCAGATGAAGCTTTAATTTGATTCTTAACCGCTTTTTTATCTTGTAATAAGGCCTCCTTATTTGTTTTAAAAACATTTGTTAACTCTACCAATGCTTGCGCCGTCGCCTCCTTTAAATCAACATATTTTAAATGCCCAGAATTGTGCTGATCCATGAGTTGGTCATGTGCCGTTAAATGCGCTTGCCCGTTTTCTAAATCCTGACCCGCGGCCTTCATTAGTAAGAACAAGTTGGCTATTCCTGGACTCATTTCACCTTCACTAGCTTCGCCCGTATCTGTAACCGCAGATTTTATCTGCTTTCTTACTCGCTCTTCAGCACTAAACAATGAAATGTAATGCTTCTCTCCCGCACTCTTACTCATCTTTTTAGTTGGGTTTGCGGTAGATAAGATTTTAGGCGTTTCTGTATGCAGTGTTTCAGGAAGTACAAAGTACTCTTTGCCTACCTGATTATTAAAACGTTGAGCGATGGTTCTTGAGAGCTCAAGATGCTGGTCTTGATCTCCGCCGACGGGCACAGCATTTGCCTTGTAAATCAAAATATCTGCAGCTTGCAATACTGGATAATCAAAAATACCTGCTGAGATAAAATCCTCCTTACTTGTTTCTTTTGACTGCGTACTCTTATCTTTAAATTGAGTCATTCTTGTCAAATTACCATACGAACAAAAGCAATTAAAAATCCAGCAAAGTTCTGTATGCTCTGGAACCAAGGATTGAATAAAAAGATTTTCAGGCTTAACACCTACAGCCAAAAGGTTATAGATCAACTCCCAAGTATTGTTCCTTAATTTTTTAGGATCATAAGGCATGGTCATCGCATGATAATCTACAACCCCATAATAGCATCTATATTCTTTTTGAAGGTCTACCCAATTCTTTACCGCTCCAAAATAGTTTCCCAAATGAATATCTCCGGTAGGTTGAATACAGGACAGGATGGTTTTTTTAGAATCAGTCATTAGCTTGATTTAGAGGCGATCGCAGAGATCTCAACATTTACGTATTTAGGCAAGTTGGCGACCTCCACCAATTCTCTAGCCGGCGCTGTATCTTCCTTAAAATATTCCGCATAAACTGCATTGATTCTGCTGTACATACCCATATCTGAAACAAAGACTGAACATTTAACAACATCTTCAAAGCTGCATCCTGCTTCTTCTAGAATTGCTCCTAAATTCTTAAGCACCTGATGTGTTTCGTTTTCTATACTGTCTTGAATTAAATTTCCATTGGACGGATCAAGCGCAATTTGCCCTGAGATAAATAAAATTCCGTTGACCAATACGGAATGATTGTAAGGCCCAACTGGCTTAGGCGCTTTGTCAGAGTTGATGATGATTTTAGACATATTATATTATTTCGTATGTAACTAAAAAAGCCCCGTCCGAATGGATGGAGCTTTTGTATATCATTGAAGACAAGGATCTTAAACTTCTTCCTCGTCGCCTTTTACTATTACTTGGCCTTTGTAATACATATCTCCATCTACAAAATATGCCCGATGAAATCTGTGTGTTTCGCCGGTGGTCTTACACACAGCTAATTGAGGAATCTCAGCCTTTAGGTGAGTCCTTCTTTTTCTTTTTCGTTGTTTTGAGATTCTACTCTTTGGATGTGCCATGACACTATTGTTTTCTTAGTTTAATTCTATATTCTTTAGCGCTTCTGCAAATGGATTTACCGCTTCTTCTTCAATTTCTACTTCTTCTTCAAGCTTGTCCACCGCAACATCATTACAAGGTCTAGGTATTTCTAGATCGCAATCAAAGGTTTTAACAATGGGCATTGATAGAATTATAAATTCATAAATGGCCCGGTCAATGACCAAATCATGTGTATCATATGTTATAGACCATACTTCCTCATCTTGAGTAAGCTCATCCATGGTATATTTCACAATCAATTGGTGATTACCTTCAATGGGTAGCATAATATCCGCTACACAACGATCGCAAGTTGTTGCAACCTTCCCATTAATGCTAAAGTTTAATTCAAGATGATCCGACTTCTTTTGTAGCACCGTTTCAATCTCAAAATTCCCTTTTCCTATCGGCGAATTCTCAAACTTTTTGAAAAAATCCTCCGCAGCTTCAAATTTGAACTCATATGTTCCATCCATCAAGCCCTTAAGTGGTATTGAAAAATGAACATTAGCTCGCATTTTAAAGAACATTTTTAATGGACGGCGAAATTAAGCCGAATTCTCTGATTTTTCAATTATTTATCAAAAAAACACCCAGTTTTACCTTATCTGGAACCAATTCGACCATACCTTATCTAAAAACCCCTATTTTCTTAGGGCTTCCAGCTTTTTCTTCATGGCCATTGCCTTCTGCTTATGTGCTGAAGGAATGATATTTTCCGCTTCAAATTCTTCCATATCAGCAAGAAATCCATCCAATATGATCTCACCTGGCCGAAAAGGTTTTTTATAGTTCTTCAAATATACCTCAGTTGCTTCCTCATATTTCCCCTGAAACAATAGACTTGGAGCTAAGTTGGTGATCAAGTAAGGATCCCTCGTATTCAATTTCATAGCCTTTCTTATATCCTTTTCAGAGGCCTTAAACTGTTGAATAAACAATCCATCCCAAGCCTTGGCGTTGGTATGTTTGATATAAGAAGCAACCAATTTCTCGTCCTTCTTCATTTTCTTTTGAATGAGCTTCAGCAACTTCTTTTGCAGTCCAAACTTGGTTTCCTTATTTTCAACCTTATCAATTCTACCATCCAATCTTACTATCTCCGGATAAGCCAACTCAGTCTGAGTAATCTCAACATCCTTGATCTGCTCTGAATAATCTTCACCCGGCTCCAGTTCTTCCAATTGTTCAAATATGGCGTTTAATTTATCAAGGGAGTTACTTGCTTTATCATAAGCACCCATCTCTTTATGAATCTCAAATCGTTTATGTTCTCTCACGAACATATATTGTTTCTTAGGGACACTCGTAGGATCTTTTTCAATAGAACGGTTACCACTAATAATGGACTCATTGATCCAGTGTAAAGAAGATTTTAAATCACCAATCTCCTTATAAGCTTCTGCCAAATCATATTGGTTGCGAGTAATGGTAAAACTGTAATCATTGGCTGGAAATCTCTGCTCTAATTCTTCTAAAATTTTAATGCGCTTTTCGAGATATACTACTCCTTGATGCAGATAAGAAAGTTCTTTAAAATTTTTCCATACCTGAAAACTAATCGCAGCAATCTGAAGCCCTCTATCAGCATCCCCTGTTTTTTCATACAATCGCTCATTTAAGGCAACACTCTTTTCGTAGAATTTAACTCCATCAGCTTTTTCACCTCTATCAATTAAGTAGCCTGCGACTCCATTATTTGCCAGAATGCAAGAGGTCATATAACTTTCATTGTCTGGATTATTCTCAATCAATATTCCATAAACATCAGATGCTTCATAGGCATAATTAAGCGCATTAATACTGTCATTTACAGAATCATATCTCTTGACCAAAATATGTGCCTGTCTGCCTAATTCTTCGAGATAAATATCCGATTCCAGAGCTGCATAAAGTTGGTCAAAGAGTACAAAACTTTTCTCATGATCTTGAATAGAAAGTTTCGTATCCTTTCTTTCATTTAATATGTCCCCTCTTCTAGAGTAGGCATAGGGTAAGCTTTCTTTAATGGCGACCCTGTAAGCTTTGTTTGTGGTGTCCTGTTCTAGAGACTCAATTAGCTTATTGGACTGTCTCAAGGCAGTCATCAAATCACCCAATTCTTGATAACCCTCAATCACGCGAAGGCTAGAAAAAATATGATCTAACTTTAATTTATGGTCTTCAGAATCTAAAGCCATTGCTTCTTCAAGCCAGGATACATGAACCTTGGAAAGCTCCAAACGCTCTTCTACGTTTCCCTGCTGAAAGTGTGCATAAATCAGATGATCAAGAGCATTAGAAACCTCTCGGATCGCGTCAAGTCCTTCCAAATATCCCTGTTCAGGATACTTCATCTTTCGCTCTTCTAAAGCTGCTTCATAAAGTTCTATGGCTAAATTAAAGTCCTCTTTATCCATAGCCAATTGCGCTTCTATTTCAATCGGAAGAAGTTCTGCTTTTGACTGCGCAAAGCTGTTAAGAGCTAGCAGAATAATAAAGAATAATGTAAAGCTTGTTCTCATTTGATTGTTTTGCGATTTACTTATAACTGAAACAAATAATAAGTAATAGAAGGTTGTAATAATTCGTAAGATAAATAAATCTTTTTTTCAGTTGTCTCCTATCCTATGCCTTAAGTGAACCTGACGGCAAATGTTTATCTTCCCTTGAAAGCGATCACTTATTTTTTACTTAAATACAGGGAAGAAATAAACCAATTTAAGTTAACCTTTCCTTTGTTCCCCTCATTAAAGCATGTGAATACCAACATCAAAATAAGAAACCTTCCAGCAGACGACAGACCAAGAGAAAAGCTTCTTCAATTTGGGAAAGAAACTTTAACCAATGCTGAATTACTAGCGATTCTCATCAATGCTGGATCCCAACGATTCTCTGCGCTACAGGTAGGACAACTCATACTAAGTCAATGTGAAAGCGAACTGAATATCCTCGGGAAATTAAATGTAAAAGAGTTGATGAAATTTGAAGGCATCGGAGAGGCTAAAGCCATAAGAATCGTCGCCGCTTTTGAATTGGGTAAACGGCGGTCTAATGCTCCATTCATTGGAAGACCACAAATTAACAGTAGCCAAGATGCGTACCAACTCCTCTCCCCAGATCTTTCTGATCTCAGAAAGGAAAGATTTCAAATATTGATGCTCAATCGAAACAACCGAATGATAAAAAAACATACCATCAGTGATGGAGGAATCTCAGGGACGGTGGTAGACCCCAAAGTAATATACAAGGCTGCACTTGACCATGAAGCCTGCGGAATTATTCTAAGCCACAATCATCCGTCCGGCAATCTTAAACCCAGCCAAGCAGATATAAAAATCACCAAACAGATTGTTGCTTCAGGTAAGTTGCTCGACATCAGTGTCCTTGATCATTTAATCATTTCCGCCAAAGGCTATTATAGTTTTGCGGATGAAGGAATGATTTAGGAACCCAAATCATAAAGTCCCCTTAACTTCATGTCTTAAAACTAAAGTACTATACATCTGTTCTTATCTTAGCGCCTCCAAATGACAGAAAAGGAAAAAAAGGATAAAAACGGATTAGACTTGCATATTTTGGCAAGGGTATTGAAACTGGCTAAGCCATATGGTCGGCTCTTTTGGTGGACGGTATTTTTAGCTGTAACGCTAGCGCCGATCACGGCTCTTAGGCCCTATCTTGTCAAGGAAATGGTGGATGTCAACATTTTCAACAATGACATTGATGGATTGACCTTTATGGCCATGATCTACATAGGAATTACCATGCTTAATACGGTCATGCGTTACTTCTTTATCTATAGCACCGCACTTCTGGGTCAGAGCATCATTCAAGATTTTAGGGTTCAGGTATTCGATCATATTACCAAATTGAAGTTGAGGTTCTTTGACCAAACGCCGATAGGAACAGCAACGACACGGACCATCAACGATGTAGAAGCAGTCAAAAGAATATTTGAGCAAGGATCTATCACCATTGTAGCAGATGTTCTATCCATCTTTATGGTTTTAGGAATGATGTTTTATTCGAGCTGGAGATTAACCATGATCTTTCTACTCACAGTTCCGCTGTTGATCGTTGCTACTTATATTTTCAAGGAAAAAGTCAAGCAGGCATATCAAAAAGTAAGACAGCATATATCAGAAATGAATGCCTTTCTACAGGAAAGAATAACTGGGATGCGTACAGTGCAAATCTTTAATGCGGAGGATCAAGAAATGACCAAGTTCAAAAAAATAAACCGCTCCTACACGCAGGCCAATTTAGATTCAATTCTTTATTACGCCATCTTTTTCCCAGTTGTTGAACTAATTAACGCTTTGGCCCTAGCTCTACTCGTCTATTGGGGAACCAAAGGAATTTGGAACAGCAGCATTAGTCCAGGCGCTGTGATCGCATTTCCACTATTCTTAAACATGATCTTCCGCCCCATCAGAATGCTTGCCAACCGTTTCAACGAGATGCAAATGGGCCTCGTAGCCGCAGAAAGAGTTTATAATATCCTGGATAATAAATCATTGATCAGAAACCGAGGCACAATTAAAGACGTAGACATTGCCGGCAAAATAGAATTTCAAGACGTGGGCTTTGCTTATGATGATAAAAACTACGTACTCAAGAATCTCTCTTTCGAAATTAAACCTGGAGAGACCCTTGCCATTGTTGGAAGTACTGGCTCTGGCAAAACAACCATAATCAACCTGCTCGGTAGATATTATGATATCAATGATGGCAGCATCTTACTAGATGGTAAAAAGCTCGAAAAATATGAATTGAAATTTCTTAGACGTAGGCTAGCTTTAGTACTCCAAGATGTTTTTCTTTTTGATGGTACTGTTATGGAAAACATTAAACTGAGAGATGATGAAATTTCAGATGCCTCCGTTTACGAGGCCGCCAAAAAAATTGGGGCCCACGAGTTTATCATGAATATGCCGAATCAATACGATTTTAGGATTACTGAGAGAGGCAATAATTTATCAATGGGTCAAAGGCAACTGATCTCCTTTGTAAGAGCCCTCGTAATTAATCCTGATGTCCTTATTTTAGATGAGGCGACCTCCTCTGTAGATACTGAAACAGAATCCATCATTCAATATGCCATAGAACAACTCATAGATAAAAGAAGCTCCATTATAATAGCCCACCGATTATCCACTATAAGACATGCAGATAAGATCCTAGTAATGGAAGATGGGGAAGCTAAAGAAATGGGAAGTCATGAAGAACTCATGCAAATTCCCGACGGAAATTACAGAAGTCTGTATGAATTACAGTTTGAAACGGAACCTGTTGCTTAACTTTAGTTGTTATTATTAAAGCAATAGTATTATTTTTAAACAAACAAGATAAAAATGAACAATAGACGAAAGAGACCATCCGCAGGATTTGGGGGTTCCATCATTGCCATTGTCATGCTTCTAGCCTTCTTAGCCATTGCTTGGTTTACCCTTAAAGGCATCTTCAACATACTTTCATTTGTCGCCGTCCCCCTTTTGATATTTACCTTCTTAATTAAAAGGAGTGTAATTACTGACTACATGAGGTTCTTGGGTTCCAAGTTTAAAGAAAATGTAGGAATCGGTGCCCTCTATGGTCTCGGTACCTTCATCGCCTTTCCATTGGTCTGTGCCTATCTCTTTGTAAAAGCTTTAATAGCTCATCAACTAGAAAAGAAGTTCGGTCCTCAAGAACCAGTATACAATGAATATGAAGTCGTTGAAGAAGAGGTAGAGGATGAAGATTTCCTCGATCTTCCAGAAATAGAAAAGGTCAAGCAAACCAAAGGTAGAAGTTCGAATGAATACGAGGACCTGTTCTAAGTGTTGATCTTTCTCTTGAGCATCTTAGCTGGTGCACTCTATTGTGGTCTCATTGTTTTTCTACTCAAGGCCTGGGAAGAAATTATACCCGAAGATATTCCCACAGATTTTCAAGCAGCACATTTTGTGAGCATACTTGTCGTAGGCAGAAATGAATCTGAAAATATTCAAGCTTGCTTAAGCTCTATTCTAGAAAACACTTTTGAGAAAACGGGCTATGAGATCATCTTCATTGATGACCATTCCACGGATGACACCATTGAAAAAATTGAAGAACTAGAAATCACCAATCTACAGATTATACATCTGTCAGATCATGTCCAAGAAAAAATAAATGCTTTTAAGAAAGCTGCCATTAAAATTGGAATAGAAAAATCAAAAGGCAACCTGATTTTAATGACCGATGCAGATTGCATCGTTCCAAAAGATTGGATCCAAAGAACCTGTTTCAATTTTCAATCGAATGAAATAAACTTTCAAACAGCTCCCGTTACGTTCTCACCCATCTACAAATTTTTACACTGGTTCCAAGAACTTGACATCATTGCAATGATGGCTACAACCAATGCAGGAATTAGAACTGGCCGCTGGTTTTTAGCCAATGGCGCAAATCTCGCATTCTTGAAAAAAGAATTGCCAGAAAACTATTTTCAAGAATCAGATAAATTTGCTTCTGGTGATGATGTCTTTCTAATCAATGAATTTGCGCAAGCGAATCCAAAAAAGGTACATTTTGAAAAACAGATGACCGTAAAAACAAAACCACAGACAACTATTGATGACTTTTTTCAACAAAGAATTCGCTGGGCTGGTAAAAATAAAATACTAGTCAAAGGGAAAATGAGTACCGCATTGTTAATTCCGGTTTTATTCTATTTGTGGTGCTTCGTGCTTCTCATTTTATCTTTTACAGGCAATCAAATTGCCTTCTGGATACTGCTCTGTATTTTTCTAATTAAGATTCTCCTCGATCATGCATTGCTACAATTTGTGCATAAAGATCTCAGCAATCATCCAAAAATGAAGTTCTTCCTAAGCTCATCTTTAATATATCCATTCTATTTTTTAGGCATTGGATTCTTTAGTCTTCTTAAAACCAACTACCAATGGAAAGGTCGAAAGGTCAAATAGTGTAAACTGTTTATCATAAAGGTCTTCAAAAGTCTTTGAATTAGGATAGTCAAATGCATTTACTCAATTTGCAATTGAATAATTCTAGACACCTGAGACATGATAGCGCGGCTATTTATGGCTGTGACACTATTGGGTTTACCCTACCTAATATTAGCGCAGTCACACACCCTTTTACAACCAACTACAATTAGCGGTTCGCTAGTTAAGACTACTGATGTATTGTCAGAGATTTCAATTTCTCCTAAGCTCGATTTAGACATCACCAAAAAAGCTAAACCTGGTTATCACCCAAAAGGTGATTGGCCATTAAATAGCTACACAGATCTTACGGCAAAACCGAATGGTCAAGATCCTGCACTTCAAAAAACATATAAAGAAGCAGAAGTTTCAAGATCACTCTCTTTAAACTTTGATGGTCTTGGACCCTTTAGTGTGAACCCAGCAGATCCATGTTTGGCCGTTGGACCTTTGCATGTTGTGCAGATGGTAAACGCAACTTCTGGCGCCTATTTAAAGATCTGGAACAAAGATGGAACAGTCGCTCAAAACAATATCTATCTAGATGGTATCACAGGCATCAATGGTGCTGGTGATCCAATTGTATTATACGATCAAGTAGCCGATCGATGGTTGCTTTCAGAATTTGCCAGCAGCTCTAATCAATTGGTTGTAGCCATATCAGTTACGAATGATCCCACTGGAGCCTATCATGTATATAGCTACACCACTCCGGATTTTCCAGATTATCCTAAATACGCCGTTTGGTCCAATGCTTATTTTGTTACTACAAATGAAAATGGTGTTTCACCAGTGTATGCCCTAGATAGAAATAAAATGCTTAATGGAGATCCTGCTCCCACTGCACAAAGATTTACCATGCCGGAAATACCATCGGTTGCATTTCAAGCAGCTACTCCGGTTGGGTTAACAGGAAATGTACTTCCCCCGGCTGGAACTCCAGGACTATTGATGAGAATGGCAGATGATGCGTGGAGTACAGACATACCTGAAGATAGATTAGAAATGTGGGAATTTCATGTAGACTTTATAACGCCTGCAAATTCTGTCCTGAGCGGTCCGACCAATATCATCGTCGATCCATTTGATAGTAACCTTTGTGGCTTGAGCAATTACTCTTGCATCACACAACCTGACAATGGCATTCCCCTAGATCCATTAGAGGAAATATTAATGAATAAAATTCAATATCGAAACTTCGGAACACATCAAAGCATCGTCTGCAATCATGTGACCGATGTTGATGGAAATGATCGGGCAGGTATCCGCTGGTACGAATTAAGAAATTATGGAAGCGGTTGGAGTATTTATCAACAGAGCACCTATGCCCCCAACACAGATGACGCTTCTAGATGGATGGCAGCCTGCGCCATCAATCAAGATGGATCCATTGGTCTAGCTTACAACGTTTCATCCAGCACCATCTATCCTTCCATCCGTTACACTGGACGTATGGAATGTGATCCTTTAAATCAGATGACTCTAGGAGAGACAACCATTAAGGATGGTAGTAGCAAAAGTAATAGTAATCGATGGGGAGATTATTCTTGTCTAGACGTCGATCCAATAGATGGTTCTTTTTGGTTTACTGCCGCGTATGCAAAAAATAATTTCTGGGATACACACATCGGTAACTTTAATGTGGTCGACGACTGCTTTGGAATTGCTGTTTATGCACAAACGGACAGCCTTACTGTCTGCTCGGGAAACAGTCTAATATTTGATTTCGAACTAGCCTATCATGGTGGATATACCGGAACAACATCTTTCACAACCAACAATTTACCCGCTGGCCTTTCGGCAAATTTTAGCCCATCAAGTACAAATAACGATGGAATTAATGACCTCATAATTTCAGGCACACATAATGTAGCCAGCGGGGATTACAATTTTGAAATTGTGGCAGAAACTTCAACCGATACAAGCATCATTCAATTGCAATTTGAAATCGAAGAAACAATAAATCAAGACCCTATATTAATAATCCCATCGGACGGCAATCTGACCGTAAGTTACATCGCCTACTTCGACTGGGCTGATCTTATAAATGCACAGCGCTATGATCTAGAAATTGCCATGGATTCTAATTTCACACAACTTATTTACGTAGAATCCAACCTTACCTCAAGCGAGCTACAAATGACTACTCCGCTGAATCAGAACCAACAATATTTTTGGCGAGTGGTAGGATCTAATATATGTAATCAATCCAATTACTCAGAGGTACGTAGTTTCACAACTGGAGCCGAAACCTGCAACATACTAGCATCAGGTGACATTCCAGTAAATATACCAACGTCTGGCACACCGACCGTCATTTCTACAATCAACATATCAGATCAAGGAGCGATATCTAATTTAAAGATCAATAATATAGATATTAGTCACACCTACATTAGTGATTTAGAAATAAAATTAATCAGTCCTTCTGGGACCGAAATCACGCTCATCGACCGAATTTGCGGAAGCAATGATAACCTATTCTTATCCTTTGATGATACCGGAATTGATGGAATAAATTGTCCACCGACAGATGGTTTAATGTATCTCCCTGAAGATCTTTTTTCCGCTTTCGCAAATGAAGAAGTGCAAGGATTATGGAACTTAGAAGTGAATGATAATTACAACCATGACGGAGGTTCGATCAACGCTTGGGAAATTGAATATTGTATCATTGGTGGTAGCAATTGTCCACAAATCTTAGATCTAATTGACAATCCAATCGCCGATGGCACCTACGAGTCAATCCAGATGATTCACTCCACTGGAACCATCCCAGTCAATGGAAATGTTATGCTAAGAGCGGGAATGGGCATTGAATTAAATGCAGGCTTTCATTCTGAAGCTGGATCCGAACTAGAGATAGAAACTGGATCCTGTACCAATTAACAAGACTCAAGGCTGGAATAATTCAGTTCATCCATAGATAATCAATTACCTTTACTTCAAATTATTGAAAGATGAAAGTTCGATTATCCAATGAGGGTTCCCTCAATTCTTTTGTAGCAACCAACGAAAAAGGACATACCGTAAATCTATCTGGAGATGGCTCAGCCGTTGGACCAATGGAATCTGTGTTAATGGCCATAGCCGGTTGCAGCACCATTGATATAGTTATGATCCTAGAAAAGATGAGACAACCCATAGAGCATATTGATGTGGAGGTAGAGGCAGAAAGAAGAGCGGAGATCCCTCGTACTTTTACAGCGATAAAACTACACTACATTCTTACAGGTGATTTAAAAGTAGCAAAGGTAGAGCAAGCCATTAATTCTTCTCTTGAAAAATACTGCTCCGTTTCCAAGATGATTGAGAAGTCAGCGGAGATAACTTCAAGTTATGAAATAGTGTAGATTAAATTCTAGGTCTACCAGGTACTAATACAATTTCTAAAATAATACTACGGATAAAAGAAAAACATCTACAAATTCTAGAATCCGTAATTGTTGTTTTGAATGAGTGCCAATTTGCAATTAAACTAAAAATTTAATTCCTATGAGCACTACATCCGAAAATTTCATTAGCAAGTTTAGAAATTGGATTAGGCAATCTTTATACATCAAAATTGCGAGTATTGGTTTCATTATCATCCTATTGATGATTCCCAATTCTATTATTAAGAATTTAATTCATGAACGGAATTATCGGCAACAAGAAGTTATTTCTGAAGTCAGTAATAAATGGGGAAACACGCAGCAAGTTATTGGCCCAGTCTTGACAATACCTTACAAAACTTTCTATGAAAATCAGGACGGCAAAAAATTAGAAATTATAAAACATTGTAATTTCCTTCCAGAGCAGATCGAAATAAATGGGGAGATAAATCCTGAATCTAGAAAGCGGGGAATTTATAACGTTGTACTTTATCAGACCTCAATCAACAGTATCGGATACTTTAAGCAACCAGACATTAAAAAGCTTGGAATTTCAGAAGAAAATGTTTTGTTTGATAAAGCTTTTATCCAGATATCTATTTCTGATATGGCTGGAATAAACGATAAGATCAAACTTACTTTTGATAACGATACTTATCGGATGGAATCAGGAATTAAAAAAATGAATGGATTTAATTCCGGTGTAAAAATTCCGATTAAGCTGAATAGAATATCAAAGGAATTAAAATTTTCATTTGACCTAAACTTAAATGGAAGTCATTTTCTTACATTTGGACCAGTAGGTAAAGAAACTTTAGTAAATCTAAATTCTACTTGGGGTTCCCCTTCTTTTATGGGATCATTTTTACCAGATGATCGTTCGATATCCAAAGAAGGTTTTAATGCATCTTGGAAAATTTTGGATTTAAATCGAAATTATCCTCAATCATGGATTGGAGAACAACAAAATTTATTACAATCTTCTTTCGGAGTCGAGCTAATTCAGACCGTTGATGAATATTCTAAAAATCTACGTTCAGCAAAGTATGCACTTTTAGTAATATCACTAACTTTCTTGGTATTCTTCTTTTTCGAAGTAATCAATAAGCAAAAGGTCCATCCAATGCACTATACGTTGATTGGATTGTCGATTTCTATCTTTTATTTCCTTTTACTTTCCTTGTCAGAACATATAGGTTTTAATCTGGCCTACCTGATTTCTTCAACGGTGATTGTTGGCATGATTGTCAGTTATTCTCTTTCTATTTTCGATACCAAATTTCTTACAATTGTGCTCTTGGGAATCTTATCATCGATCATGGGCTTTATTTTTATTATTCTTCAATTGGAAGATTTCGCATTATTAGCAGGGAGTGTAGGCTTAGCAATAGTATTAGCATCTGTCATGTATTATTCTAGAAACATTGATTGGAATAATGTAGGTAAGATAGTCTAAAGAAATATGTGAACTTTTGAAATAATAAAATTTGTTTTGCCAAAACAAAATATAGACCCCCAATAAATCGGGGGAATATTTCATACATATTCGCCGCCCATAATTATCATCAATGGGCGGCAAGGCTCCAGAGGAGACAAATATTCGTAGCCCAGAGCCTCAGCTCTGGGAATAAAAATCGACACCATGTACAAAACAGATTGTTTCCCCGCAACGTAAGCTACAGACGAAAGGGCTCCAGAGGAGCCAAATATTCAGCCACAGACAACAAGGCTCCAGAGGAGCCAAATATTCGTAGCCCAGAGCCTCAGCTCTGGGAATAAAAATCGGCACCTCATACAAAACAGCATCGTTCCCCACAACGTCAGCTACAGACAGCAATGCTCCAGAGGAGACAAATATTCGTAGCCCAGAGCCTCAGCTCTGGGAATAAAAAACGGTACCCTATACAAAACAGATTCGCTACACACAACGTCAGCTACAGACGGCAAGGCTCCAGAGGAGACAAATATTCAGCCACAAACGGCAAGGCTCCAGAGGAGCCAAATATTCGTAGCCCAAAGCCTCAGCTCTGGGAAGATTTATACCCAAGCAATTTGGCGGAATTTTTGACCAAAAATTATGACAAATTAAAGAACCTGCACCCCATATATTATAAAAAATCATTTACGAAGAACATCGATCTTGAATTAGACAATGGTGATGTTTCTTTTTTAATTCTGAAAAATGCAAACAAAAAAAAGGTCCCCCGATAAATCGGGGGACCTTTTTTACATTAATTAATTCATCATCAAAAATAAGCTCCGCTTATTTTTCCGATCCCAAAATCGAAGCCATATAGTTTCGATTTAATCTTGCAATATTTTCTACGGATATTTCTTTTGGACATTCTGCCTCACAGGCTTCTGTATTTGAACACATCCCGAATCCTTCTTTATCCATTTGGTGGACCATGCTTTGAACCCTTTTGGTATGTTCGATTTCTCCTTGTGGCAATAGCCCTAGGTGAGAAACCTTAGCTGAGGTAAATAACATGGCCGAACCGTTAGGGCAAGCGGCAACGCAGGCACCACAACCGATACAAGCAGCAGATTCAAAGGCCTTTTCCGCTAAATCCTTTTCAACAGGCAGCGAATTACCATCTGGAGCCTGGCCCGTATTTACAGAAATATATCCTCCTGATTCAATGATTCTATCAAAGGCAGACCGATCGACCGATAAATCTTTAAGCACTGGAAAGGACTTCGCTCTAAAAGGTTCTATCGTTATAATATCCCCTGTTTTAAATGACCGCATGTGCAATTGACAGGCTGTTGTTCCCTGCATAGGACCATGAGGTCTTCCATTAATGACCAAACTACAAGATCCACAAATTCCCTCTCTACAATCATGCTCAAAAACTACAGGTTCTTTCTTTTCATGAATGAGTTGTTCATTCAGAACATCTAGCATCTCTAAAAAAGACATGTGTTCATCAGCCTCGACAGTATAAGTTTCAAAATGACCAGTACTATCTGCAGACCTTTGCCGCCAAATTTTTAATTGAAGTTTCATAGGCTATTTTTTAAAGGCTTACTTGTAAGACCTTGTTTTCAATTCAACGTTATCAAATTCTAATTCCTCTTTATGTAGAATTATTTCTCCTTGATCATTCCATTCCCAAGCAGCCACATAAGTATACTCTTCATCCCTTCTTTTAGCTTCGCCATCCTCTGTAGTATACTCTTCTCTAAAGTGTCCACCACAAGATTCATTTCTATCCAAGGCATCTACCATCATGGTTTCCCCTAGCTCTAAGAAATCTGCAACTCTCAATGCCTTCTCCAATTCTGGATTGTACTCATTAAGCTCTCCAGGCACGAATAAATCTTTGTAGAATTCTGCTCTTAACTCCTGGATCAATTTTTGACCCTTTTTAAGTCCTTCTGCATTCCTAGACATTCCGCAATACTCCCACATGATCTTTCCAAGACGTCTGTGGAAACTTTCAACAGATTGATTGCCATTAATATTTTTGATTTTATGCAACCGATCATTCACTGCTTTTTCTGCTTCCATAAACTCTGGTGTATCCGCAGAAATTTTCGGAGTTCTAATTTCTCCACTCAAGAATTGACCAATTGTATATGGAATTACAAAGTATCCATCTGCCAATCCTTGCATCAAGGCTGATGCTCCAAGTCTATTGGCACCATGATCTGAGAAGTTAGCTTCCCCTAAGGCAAAGAGTCCCGGTACATTGGTTTCTAAATTATAATCAACCCAGAGTCCACCCATTGTATAGTGAACTGCAGGATATATTTTCATTGGATTCTTATATGGATCTTCACCAGTTATTTTCTCATACATCTGGAATAAATTCCCATACTTACTCTTGACAATTTCTTCCCCTAAGGCAATTATTTGCGCTGACGAAGGATTGGTATTTCCTTGAGAGTGAGCTTCCGCCTTTCCGTATCTTTCTATCGCAGATTCAAAATCTAAGAATACTGCAAGACCAGTTGGCGAAACACCTTTACCTTCATCACATGCTACCTTTGCTGCTCTAGAAGCAACATCTCTCGGCACAAGATTTCCAAAAGCTGGATATCTTCGCTCGAGATAATAATCCCTATCTTCTTCAGCAATGTCATTTCCTTTCATCCGACGTTCCTGGATGGCTTTTGCATCTTCTGTTTTCTTGGGTACCCAAACACGTCCGTCATTTCTTAAAGATTCTGACATCAAAGTCAACTTGGATTGATATTCTCCAGAAACAGGAATACAAGTTGGGTGGATCTGTGTAAAGCAAGGATTTGCCATTAAGGCACCCTTTCTTACGGCTCTCCATGAGGCACTTACATTAGAACCCATGGCATTGGTTGAAAGGTAAAATACATTACCATATCCGCCCGTTGCCAAAACAACACAGTGTGCTGCATGTCTTTCTAATTCTCCCGTGAGTAAGTTTCTTGCAATAATTCCACGAGCCTTCCCATCAACCTTCACGAGGTCCAACATTTCATGTCTGTTGTAGATCGTACATTTTCCAGTATTGGCCTGTCTAGACAAAGCCTGATAGGCGCCGATCAAAAGCTGCTGTCCCGTCTGTCCTCTCGCATAAAAAGTACGAGACACTTGAACCCCACCAAAAGATCTGTTGGCCAAAAGCCCACCATATTCTCTAGCAAAAGGTACCCCTTGTGCAACACACTGATCTATGATGTCGCGACTGGCCTCAGCAAGTCTGTGAACATTAGATTCTCTAGAGCGATAATCACCTCCCTTAATTGTATCGTAAAAGAGTCTCCAAATGGAATCTCCATCATTCTGATAATTCTTGGCGGCGTTAATTCCTCCTTGAGCAGCGATACTGTGCGCTCTACGCGGAGAATCATGAAAAGTAAATACCTTCACATTGTATCCCAGCTCGCCCAAAGTTGCAGCAGCCGAAGCTCCTGCCAATCCTGTACCTACAACGATGACTTCGATTCTTCTTTTATTATTAGGAGCTACAAGGTTCATTGAACCTTTATAATTGGTCCATTTTTCAGCCAATTCTCCAGCGGGTGTTTTTGATTCTAATTTTATCATGGGCCTGATTATCGATTAGTGAAGTAGACGTATAATGGAATGATTGCAAATCCAATCGGTATAAGGTAAGAGTAAAGTGTACCTATCCCTTTTATTATTGGTGTATATTTTTTGTGGTTTAATCCAAGGGTTTGAAAAGCACTTGCAAATCCATGATTAAGGTGGAAGGCAAGCGCAATTAATCCTATGAGGTAAACAATCACTATCCAAAGCTGTGAAAAGGTGATAACCACTCGGTCATATAGATTAGCCACAGGTTCTGAGATGCCTTCATAGGTCAACATTGGAACCCAACCTTCACCTAAAAAAGTACCCTCCGCTTTCATTCGAAACCAAAAATCGCCCATATGAATACAGATAAAGGCCAGGACCAATATTCCGAGTATCATCATGTTCTTTGAAGCCCAAGAGGCATTTTCGTTGGTTGAAACAGCATACTTCTGGGATTTCGCAGACTTGTTAGCAAGTGAAATAAGAATTCCTTGCGCCGCATGCGTAAGAATAAAAAAGTAATTTCCTAAGGCGATAATGAAGATCAAAGGATTATGGGTCATCATGTATGCATACCTATTAAAAGTCTCTCCCCCATCAGGAACAAGCAGCTGCAAGTTACCTATCAAGTGAACGACTAGGAATAAGCATAAGAAGATCCCCGTAAGACTCATGATCAACTTACGACCAATACTAGATTTGAGAAAGTTTATGATCCACATGGTTCGTTGTTTTTCTGTTAAACAAATTTAAAATAATGGATTGATTGTAAGGCATTGCTATAAACACTAATCTTATTTAGAATGATTTTAGATAACTCCCATATTTGAGGGTTTTTAGTCGGTAAAATGCTTAGTTTCCTTTACTTTTGGGGCTAAATTAAAAACAAAGAAATGTCCGCTACTGACAAAATCGATATTGCAGAAATTCAAATGCTTATACACGAAGCGAGCTTTGATAAAGATATTGACATCTGCATCCACACCAATAAGGGTAAAATTAACCTAACCCTATTTGCACAAAAGTGCCCCCTAACCGTGTCAAATTTTATTGAACTGGCTAAAAAAGCTTACTATGATGGATTAACCTTTCATAGAGTAATCCCAGAATTCATGGTTCAAGGCGGTTGTCCCTTAGGCACCGGAACTGGAGGGCCTGGCTACAAATTTGCAGATGAATTTAACGGAGAATTGACACATGACAGTGGAGGAGTCCTGTCCATGGCCAATGCCGGACCAGGTACAAATGGTAGTCAATTCTTCTTGACGCATGTGGCAACACCTTGGTTAGATGGTAATCATACGGTCTTCGGAAAAATTAAAGGGGAAGAAGATCAATCAACCATCGATGACATCCGCATGGGCGATGAAATCTTAAACATCGAAATCTTCGAATAATTGGCGGAGATCAAGAATATAATTTTTGACCTTGGTGGGGTTCTAGTTGATTGGAGCCCAAAGTATGTCTACCGAACCATCTTTTCTACAGAAAAAGAAGTTGACTGGTTTTTGGAAAACATCTGTACCATGGACTGGAACGAACAACAGGATGCGGGTAGGTCTTTAGAAGAGGCTACCCGTATCTTAATTCAAAAATTTCCTGATCATGCAGAAGAAATTTCTGCCTACTATGGTCGATGGACAGAGATGCTCAGCGATGCCATTCCAAGCACCGTAGATATTCTTAAAGAAGTTTTGGAAACTAAAAAATATAGAGTGCTTGCATTGACCAACTGGTCCGCAGAAACCTTTCCTGTGGCGCAAGATCGTTTTGAATTTCTTAATTGGTTTGAAGGCATTGTTATTTCTGGTGTTGAAAAATGCAAAAAGCCCGAACCAGAAATTTATAACATACTGCTAAATCGTTATGACTTAAAGGCCGAGGAATCTATCTTTATTGACGATAACCCCAAGAACATAAATCAAGCTAACCAGATGGGAATTCATGGCATCCTATTCACTTCCCCTGAAAATCTTAAAGTGGAATTAGACAAAATATTGAGAGAAAATTCTTGATTTAAAACTCCTGACTAAAGTCAAATTTAAATCTACTTAGATCCATTTTAACTCTATCTCTACTTATCTCATACGCATGAATTTTCCGTCCGAGGCTGGCGAGAAAAGGAATCCCAATTTCATCGTATTCATAGACGCCATCATTAAAGGTTTCATTTTCATTCACCAATATTGTTGCACTTAAAAAAAAAGCCAATTGATTTTCAAAATCAACAATCAGAGCAGCATCTGTCATCGTGCCATAGGCATATCCGACCTTGTTAAATATTCTGATGTTTTCGGGAATGAATATGTCCTCATTGTCACCGTAAATAAAAAACTTTCCATAGCTATCGTGAAATTGACCAGGTTCATATTTGGGATAAATATGTTCTCGAGGAAGGCGAGCCATAGAATGTCTTAAGAATTCTAAATTTTCTTCACTTATTTTGAAGCGCTGAGATTCTGGATATAATTCAGGGTAACAGACCCTTTGAAGGCATCCTTCCAAATCCTTAAGACTCATGAAATTTTTTAAACCCATGTCGAAAGGCTCATTTACAATTTCACCATCCCCATTAGTGTATGCCATTCCCTTAATGGTGCTTTGAACTTCACTACTGAAATAATCCCCGGTTGAGTATCTGGCATTCTCAGAGTAGAAAGTAGATTCACCAGAGACATTTTCATCTTTGTAAAACTCAAAAGC
>ENA-ORXT01000251-ORXT01000251.1-marine-metagenome-genome-assembly--contig:-NODE-251-length-90098-cov-10.633763_pt1 | contig 90098 bp, 95 predicted proteins | sample MGYA00237868_ERZ511482 | MGnify/ENA metagenome assembly ERZ511482 | reverse complement strand
GAAACAGCACTTCGCCAATGATCCCATGCGATCAGACCTGGCTTTGGATGTCTAGACGTTCTTAAATGAACGCTAACTCATAGCTGAGCGATTAGATGGATCGTAAGAGCGCTTGTCTGTTCAGTGATACCGTTAATCTGTATGCCACTGGGCAGAGTTATCTCCAGCTCTGCAGGCTGTGCTGATGGTGTCAGTGCCACCGGCACGAAACGATTGGCGATTAGCGCTTCTGGCGATTTATCATCAAGAGGAGAAAATTGAGGGACCCAATAGATAAACTGATGATACGTTAACTGATGTTCTCGACAGTATTGTGCTTTGCTTAGCCCGCAGTCCTTAAACTGTGCGACATGCTGTTCCCAGAAGTGGCGATCGTGCTTGATAGGTTCTGCTGACATAATGATGTGCTCCGAAAGTGTGGACACATCTTCGCGCGACTGGCAAGTCAGGTATACAACGTCGATTTAGAATCGCTTACGATCAAGTTACAGATGATCATGACCAAGAAGTGCTTGAGCTCAGTGCTAAGATCGGAGAGCTGTCCATGGAGGTGGATTTTTTAGAACGAGGGCTCGCGGGGAACCAAGGGTCCAAAGGAAAGAAAAAGTGAGTAAGGAAGAAGTGCTACCGACACTCGGCAGTGCCAACTTCTCGATCTTCCACGCTCTTCGCACTACTACATGCCGGAACCTGTCAGCGACGAAGAGCTTGAACTAATGAAGCTCATTGATCAGTGCTATTTGGTGTTACCGTTTTATGGAACTCGACGTATTAAAAACTGGTTGCTGGATAATCACGACTTGGTCGTAAACCGCAAACGCATTCAACGACTACGGCGGATTTTAGCGATAGAAACGCTTTACTCCAAGCGTAATCTGAGCCTGGTTGTCAGTTTGCACCTCTATAGAGCCAAACCGTTTTCACCTTAATGGCACCTGCGAATTTGCAGCTTAATAGTACCAGGCGAATTTCACTTCAATAGAACCACTTCGTTTTCGCCTCAATGCAGCCGCTAAGCTCGATTGGTTCAACAAATGAGAGTGCATTGATGGTCTCCAACCCTTTTACGCCACAGGCTACCTTGACTATTCCTATCAAGAGTAAGTCATGGCAAACAGGACATTTGAGATGCATGAGATACGTAATATTATTGTCCGAATGCGCCTTGGCGATTCTGACAGAGCCATTGCTTGTACAGGACTCGCTGGGCGACCCAAGGCAAAACTGATTAGGCAATGGGCGATCGATAATGGGTGGCTCAACCTAACCGAGCCATTGCCTGACGACACAACGCTCGTGGCGGCGTTCAGCGAGACTGACCCTGATGCTGATTCGCAGTCTAAGTCGAAAGTTACAGGCTGCAGCGTGGAGCCCTATCGGGCCTTGGTTGGGAAATGGGTAGAGCAAGAAGTACAAAGTAAAACCATCTATCAAGCACTGCAGCGTAATCACCAATTCACTGGTAGTTACTCAGCGGTGTAGCGGTTTTGTTGTTCTATAAAACCAACACTCATCAAAGCGACATTACCCATGAGCTTTGCACCTGCAGAGGCGGCTCAAGTTGATTTTGGATCAGGCCCCATGCTCGTGGTTCCGATGACGGGTAACTCGATTAAAACTTGGTTCTTCTTGATGACGCTGTGTTGGAGTCGGCAGCAATATGCCGAGCTGGTGTTAAATCAAAATGAGGACACTTGGCTTGCGTGCCATCAACATGCCTTTGAATCGTTCGGTGGCGTTGTTGGTCGCGTCATCATTGATAACGCAAAATGCGCTATCACTTAAGCTTGTGCTCGCGACCCTCAGGTGCAAAGGTCCTATGCGGAATGTGCTGAAGGGTATGGTTTTAAAATTGATGCTTGTGCACCACGCGATCCACAAAAGAAAGGGCGTGTCGAATGTGGTATCAAATACCTTAAACGCAACTTCCAACCATTGCGTGATTTAACAGAGCTCACTGACGCTAATCGACAGCTTCAGCGTTGGGTTTTTCACGAAGCCGGCAATCGCATTCATGGGTCAACACAGGAAAAACCGTTAACGCGCTTTGCATTGGAGAAAACTCTGCTTCAACCGTTACCCTTGCGGCCACCAGAGCCATGTGTGTGGGCGAAAGTAAAAGGATATCGGGACGCCCATGTTCAGTTCAATAAATGTTTGTATTCCGTCCCTTACAAATTACTGGGCCAAACGCTTTGGCTCAAGGCCGTACCGGCTACCGTGCGTATCTATCGCGAGCATGAACTGATCGCGCTGCACCCAAGACAACTCCAAGCCGGGCAACGCTCAGCAATAGATGACCATATGCCGACAGAGGCTATCGCCTGGAAAATGCGCAGCTCGATATGGTGCCTCAACCAAGCTGAGCAAATAGGCCCCGCCTGTCACCAATTAATACGACAGCTGTTCGCTGACAATGTCCTACATAATCTGCGCGCAGCCCAAGGTGTGTGTGGCTTGGAAAAGAAATACAGCGCTAATGGACGGCAAAGGTCGTTGGGTTGACAATGTTTTTGTTGAGCGCTTGTGGCGCAGTGTAAAGTATGAAGAAGTTTACTTAAACGCTCATGACAGCGTGACAGAAGCCCGACATGCATTGGGCCAATACTTTGAGTTTTACAACACCGAAAGACGGCATCAATCGCTAGATGAGCAGACGCCTGTTTCGGTATACAATCAAAACGCAGCCAAGATGGCTGCTTAACTTTGCAAGGCGCTCAAACGGCTGTCCAGTTATTGGGGTCCACTACTAACTGTGATATCTAAATTGCTTCGATACAACTCTCAATTACAAGTCGTCGACTGGCCGATCGTTCGAAACCTGCTTAGTTATCTAAATCAGATTTGGGTTGTGGGTCATGAATGACGCCATCGCCAGGTAATTCTGCGTGATTGCGAGTTCTAACAAATTTTATTTCTGGACCAGTCCAACGTTTTCTTTCGTACATGAACCAGCTTGGCGGAAAGTTTAAAGGTACAACTTCGGTAAATGGTGGGTTGTAGATCGCAGGTGAACCATCCATAACGTCGATAGAATTAGGGCGCTCACTAAGTGCGTAATCAATACTGTGCACATTCAGTAATCTGTTATCCAGAATTACAGGTTCGGTGGCTGTGGATTGGTTGCGGCTAATGAGTTCGGCACCCCTGCCAAAAAGACGATGAACATTAATAATGTCATTGGTCTGTACTTTCATATTTGTTACAACGCTAAATGCCCACCAACAATCATAAACAATATTGTTCCTAAATTTGATATTTCGCGCTCCAAATACATCGTCAATTTCAATTGTGGGGTCGTTTAGGTTTTACTTGGCCAGATTTGCTCGCGAATGCATTCGATTCCTTCACCAATAATATTAAATTCGAACAACCAATTCCTCGCATATTCATGGATCACGATCATGTCGTCGCCAGCGTTTGCGCGCATATCACTTGGTTGTTGTCCTAGTCCATGACTCCATATTCGGTTGTTGGTAATCTGACAGCCGTCATCCGACAAATCACTGCCTGTTTTAATGTCAATAAGGTTGTCTGAAAAATCGTGATATTGCAACTCGTTATAAAGATCATTCCCATCTACTAAGGTGCTTCCAACGTTCACGCTTTCATGACCAGCAACAGTATTTGCACCAATACAGTCAGACATATTGTAAATTTCATTATCCAAAATTTTGTTTCCAGTAACGGGAAATGGCTTGCCCGGGTCGTCGTCTCCTTCCTTTCGAACGAACGGGTTAACCATGACACCAACTGTATCGCTCCTTCTCTTATCTAAATTCCGAATAACGCATCGTTGTACCGTATTGTGATTACCAAATATCCTTACACCAAACCCCCCTATACGATCTTCAATCAAACACATGTCGAGAACTATTTCATCGGCAGAGCCCAGCAACCAACCATTATCACTTTGGCGTGAATTACGCTCGCTTGGTGCATACCCAAAGGACGATAAACCATGAATAATCCATTGATTTACAACGGCCCCATTTCCATCTCGCTTACCCTGATAAGGCAGTATTATATTCGCTATTTTGGCTTGATAAAATGGTCTTTGCACGGGGTGTACAATATGTGGAATCTCGGCGCAAGATTTAGAGTCGGTAGCAGGGCTGTTTGTATTTACGCTTCTTAATAGTGTTGACGTGGAACCCAATACAGTTTTCGTTGTTGGCAATATTTGTACGGTACGGCGACGCTGACGACCTTCAATCGTACTTACACCCGTAGGTGTTGTACTAGTGGTTAGTTGGCAAATTCCCCAATGCGTGTAATCCCCAGGCGTCAGTATGAAATCCCAAATGTTAGGATTGTCTGAGAAAACTCTGTTCCAGGTTGCGCGACTTTCTAGATCAATGTATTCCCCATCTCTATTCTGAATGAGTCCTCGTCCCTCAATGGGGTTGCTTATTGATGACAATTGAACCGTGGGTGGTTTGTAACTATCTGGGAATAGCACAAGTGTAGTGTCTGCGTTTAGATCTAGGTTATATACTTCTGGAACCAAATCGAGGTGTGGGCTAGGAACAAGCTTTAGGATTGACATTGTTTAGGCTCCTTCTACTCAGTGAATAAATTTCAAGCTTTAGTGAGAAAGGTCGTAGCACCCAGAATCAAATAGTGTGGATAGCAAACCTAAATCTGCTTTGTAGCAAAATGCTGGCAACGAGACCTTCCGACGCAGATACCCCAGTGTCTAAAACTATATCAGTATGAACGATCGCGATAACACCACCCAAATAGGTTAGAAATCACTAGTGCATGTGGAGATAAGAGCACCAAATTATCTGAATGGTTGATAGTAACTATATGTTAGGAATATTCTCTATTAATAGCTGTAGCTTGATAGCCAGCATCCATTTACCACAACTGGAGTCACTCACTACCTGTATACAAGATGTTCACATAAAAAAAGTATATTAAAGTTGCGCAAAATAAAAGTGGACTGAGCGATGATTTTTAGTCCATTTTGATTAGGAATTAAATTGATTCGTTGTATTTTCTGAATGGGAAAGTAAGTCATTTTTGAGTCCATTTAATTTATTTGTATGGTGTACATCTGCGTACCCGCGAGAAGTGGTGAAGCGTTGTCTGGCGTCTAATGCCGCAGCTGTTATTTTTGCGCATAACCACCCTTCAGGTGTGACGGAGCCAAGCGATACTGATGTGAGGCTGACTCGAAAACTCACGGATGCACTTGCTTTGATTGATGTAAGGGTGTTGGATCACTTAATAATTGGGCAGGGGGTGCAAACGTCATTGGCGGAGCGTGGTTTGATGTAGTAAGAGTAGCTAAAGCACAATTTTTAAGTTGAATCTTTAAGTTACATTGTAAAGTTTCTGATTTTGGTCGATTGTTGTAAGGGCGATTGGGTTATGGGATGGTTTGTAGCCAGTCAATACTGTTGCAGTATTGTGCAACTACAACTATTCGAGCGCTTTACGGTTATTATTACCAGTGCTCATAGCTGTGAAGTGTTAGTTTACTCGTGTTAGCCTAATCGTATATCTGTCTTAGCAAGGTAGCTACATCGGAGCCATTCAATGCATATCCTAACAAAACGAACTTCGTCTATGAAAAGACTCACTCGCCACTGTGTATCGGTTATTTTTCTAACCATTAGCCTGCTTGGATTAAGTTCTGGTGTTCATGCGTCATTCTTGCCCACTGTGACTGGCGTTACTTTTGACGGCGAGCGTATTAGCTGGGACGCGATGGATGGTGCGGTCGGTTATAACCTTTATTTGGACTCTCGTTATATTCGCACAGTCAAAGATACCACTGTATATGTTCCTATCGCTACCGGTCGATACAACATAATCGCGTTCGATAGTGTAGGTAATGTGAGTCCGTTGCAAACCTTCGATCCTGATCTCCCACCAATAACCAATTTTACGTTTGTTAATGAGCTCAATATTGACCCGGCCGCGTTAACGCAAAGTGCGCTGCAAAACGCTCGTGGTTCCTTATATTCAAAGAACGCTGGAGAAGTGTTTTGGGGCAGGGTTGATTCTGCCTCAACCATTTCATATCGAATTTCTGTGAATGGTGAAATGGTCGCCAGCACAATTGGTACAAGCTACTGGATGCCTGACTTATTACCGAACGAAGTAACAGAGGTAACCATTAGTACCAATGGAGATAATATTTATGGGCCGGGTTCGGTAACGTTGTTATTAGATTCCAATACAACTGATTTTCCAGCGCAAGCAACGGTGATAGACAACCCAGCTGAGCCGGAAACACCAACAAGCTTGACCGGTTTGCCAACAGTAACCGGCGTGCGCTTTGATGGTACCCGCCTAACCTGGGATGCGGTTGATAGTGCAGTTGGCTATAACCTATACGTAGATAGTCGATATCAACGTACAGTCAGAGATGCCACTGAGTTTGTGGCTGATCGCGCCGGGACATACCGCCTTGTGGCTTTTAACGAGCAAGGTCAATTTAGCCCAACTGTTAATCCTGATGGGTCAGCAACCAGCAACACTACTGTCGTCAGTGAGATCGACAATAATGCATTCGATTCGTTGATGCAGCCTTTGGAAACCGCCAGCGCCGCCATTTATTCCAAAACTGCAGGTGAACTTTTCTGGGATAGAGAGAATACGCGCTTTGATGGCGTGTATGTCATCAGCGTTGACGGAGAGTATGTAGCGCGTCGTACTACAGATACAAGCATCGTACTGAATAGTCTCCCACGAAATAGGCAGGTGCAAGTCACCATCAGTGCTCAAGAGTCTGATGTTGAGGTGGCCTGGGTGACGTTTTCATTTGATACAAGCGTTAGTCGTTTTCCATCTGCTGTGCCAATTATTGATCAAGGCATAGGCGCCAGAGAAGAGTTTGTTGTTACGCCCGTACCTGAGCAGTATGCAGAGTTAGTTATCTTTTCGCCAACGTCGGCTGAATTGTATTGGTCCGATCCCGTGGACGAATCAAATTTGATAACTGAGATTTACCGTGATGGTGTGCTGCTTGGTTCAACTCCTTTCAATGATTACTTAGATGAAACTCGAGAACCAGGCACGGATTACGTCTACGAACTGGTAACGCTTTCAGCCTCTGGTGAGCGCCTGGCATCGGTTTTTATTCTTCCAACGGCTTTTGGTGATGATGTGGAAACTGCAGCTAACAATATTGTTAGTGGCATTGCTGGTCTGACTAACAACAACCCGCACGTGCGGTGGTACCCCTTATTCCGCTCCATTGCCTTCGGTGACATTCCAGAGGAGCTTGTTGAAGAGTCAGTTCGAGTCGATGAAGACGAGGATTTTATTAGTGAGAGCCGATCTTTTGAGTGTACCAACAACGGCGGCTCTATGACCCTGGACCGTATTACCGATACTTTCGCGGATCGCGCAGATTACTTTTTAACATTCACCGACTGTGATTTGGGTGATGTTTATGTGTCTGGTAGCGTGGACATCACTTTGCCTGATGAATCAACTGAAAATATAAACTACTCACTCTTTATTGAGGCTGACGGCCTTTTGGATATGATTGGTCGTGTCTCTGAGTATCGCATTGAAACAGACGACGCACGCACCGTTACCTATGACAACGTCATGTTGTATGAATTTGGCGATTCGGACATCGAGTTAGTTGCCACTTTAGATCAGGTGGTTGCCTATGAAACAGCGGGCAGTTCAGGGGTCAGTACGTTGGATTCGACGATTACTGTTAGTGCATGGTGGACAAAGGGCCGCGACATGTCGATCAGCACCAACGAGACATTCTCGCTAAATGAGTCTGCCGAAACTTATTACTCAACGGGCTCTTTGACCATAGAAGATGTGAGGAATGGGGAGCGCATGACGCTTTCGGCCGACACAGGTGATAACGCGACTTGGTTCGCCGAAGTCAACACCAATGAGGGTTTGACCGATGTGAGCGGTAATTGGAATGACGAGAATCGCTTGGCTTGTATTACATTAGAGGGAGACTGTGAGTAGGCAGTTAGGGCCAGTTGCCCTGATTCGACGAGCGGAGTTGCTAAGCCGAGTGATACTGATGCGACATATGAATAGCATGGCTGTTTTAGGGGAATAGCAATAGATATCGAACGACGGCTAAAAGAAATAGGACTCGAATTACCAGATGTGACTGCCCCGCGAGGTAGCTACGCAAACTGTGTTTCCACAGGAAATCTATTATTCGTTTCGGGTAAGGGACCGGTCGCTGGTTTGGCTGAGGTGCCAGTTGGAAAACTTGGCGATAAATATACCGTTGAGCAGGGCTATGAATTTGCAAAGGTCACCGGTTTAAATATGCTAGCTGCGGTTAAGCTAGAGCTAGGTTCGTTGAACAGAGTAACCCGTGTTATCAAGCTGCAAGGATTCATCAATACTGTGGATGAATTCAAGCAGCATCCTGAAGTGCTCGATGGCTGCTCCGATCTTATGCTTGAGGTTTTTGGCGATAAAGGCATTCATGCGCGATCTGTGTTTGGAGCCAACTCTCTTAGAGGAGATCTACCCATATTTATTGACTCTATATTTGAATTCTCTCAATGAGCTGGTATAGGTACCAGCCTGTGTAACTCAACAATGCCACTAGGCGACACAGAGTTAGCTCAGACGTTTTACCAGCTTGACAAAATACTACTGAATGATCCATGCTCGGGCACATCGATAAAAGCAGTATTCGCTTTTAATTGTAGATCGAGAATAATTTTGTATCAGCAACCGCATTTAATTCACCCCTCCAACCGGCGAGCCACCGGCTGCGATCTAGTAGGCAGTTAATACACTATCTACCGGCCTCGTTGTGATCGGCTTAAGTTATCCACATCGGTAGCTAACGCCATATAGTCTCACTAACACAGCGTCGTTCAAACCTTTTCCCTTAGTAAGTTTGCGCCATTGCACGCGCAGTGTTGTGAGTACATTTCCAATGAACACCAACCAAGATCTTCGGTTAGCTGTCGATATCGGTGGCACGTTTACCGACGTTGTTTTAATGAACGATGCCGAGTTTATTCTAGCGTCAACTAAGACGCCGACTACGCATGCTGACCCTAGTGATGGGGCAATGATTGGTTTACAACGTGTGTTAGATCACTCGAGTACATCAATAGAACAAATCCGCTTATTTGTGCATGGCACCACACTGGCCACGAATGCATTGATTGAACGTCGCGGTGCGGATGTGGCCTGTGTTACAACTCAAGGTTTTCGCGACATATTGGAAATAGGCTACGAACGTCGGTACGATCAATATGATGTGATGATCGACAAAGCAAATTTGTTGGTTCCTCGATCTCGCTGTTTCACGATAGCTGAGAGGATGACGTGGGAAGGTGATGTGTTAACGCCGTTGGATGTTAACGCGGTTGATGAGTTGTGTAATGACATCGAGCAATCAGGCGTCAAGGCGGTTGCCATATGTTTATTGCATGCCTATGCCAATGCCACACACGAAAAACAACTTAAGGTTTTGATACAACAGCGTTTACCTGATTTGCAAATATCGCTGTCGCACGAAGTCAGTCCAGAAGCACGCGAGTTTGATCGACTCTGTACCACTATTGCCAATGCCTACATTCAACCATTGATGGCAGGCTATCTGGATAGTCTCGCTAAACAATTAAAAGGTGTCGGTCTTACGTGTCCAATCCTTATGGTTACCGCCAGCGGTGGTATGACAACATTAGATACCGCCGCTCGATTGCCCATCAGGCTTGTTGAATCAGGGCCGGCTGGTGGAGCGGTGTTAGCTGCCTATATAGCGGAGCAGTGTGGTGCAGAATCAGTTTTGTCATTCGATATGGGCGGAACCACTGCAAAGTTGTGTTTGATTGACGAATACCGTCCGCAGCAAGCTCGGCATTTTGAAATTGCCAGAGCGTCACGGTTTGTTAAAGGCAGTGGGATGCCAGTGCGTATTCCAGTATTGGAGATGATTGAAATTGGTGCTGGTGGTGGGTCGATTGCGAACGTCGACAAATTAGGTCGGTTACAAGTTGGGCCTCAAAGTGCCGGCAGTGAACCTGGGCCTGCGGCTTATGGCAAAGGTGGTGCGCATGCAACGGTAACCGATGCCGATATGATGATGGGCTATTTGGATGCAGAGCAGTTTGCCGAAGGCTTATTACAATTAGATTCAGCCGCCAATATCGCAGCGTTAACGAAAGAGGTTGGCAACCCACTGAGTATTAGTCCAGTCAAAGCGGCGATTGGTATTAGCGATATCGTCAATGAAAATATGGCAAATGCTGCGCGCATGCACGCGGTGGAATCAGGTAAAGATTTAAGTGATCGGCTTATGATCGCGTTCGGAGGCAATGGTCCTTTGCACGCAACACGTATCGCGAGGCGCGCAGGTATTAGCCGTGTACTAATTCCCTGCAACCCGGGGGTTGGGTCGGCGGTTGGGTTCTTGTTCGCTGCTGTGTCTTTTGAAATCGTTAAAAGCCATTACACCTTGCTAGAGAATATCGACTTACCAAAGATCAACCATTTTTTAGATGGCTTAATAGCTGAAGCGACCGGCATCGTGAACAACGCTGTAAAAGGAGAGCCGCTACAACAAAGACGTGTAGCCTTTATGCGTTATCAAGGTCAAGGTCACGAGATCGAAATTGAATTGCCGAAAAACACCTTGACGGTAGCGGCTATCGAAGAGTTAAGCCAACGATTCGATGCTGAGTATCGACGACAGTATTCTAGGCCAGTACCAGGCATGCGAATCGAAATTTTAAATTGGGGTATTAGCGTGTCTACTGAGCCTAATAAGCAAAAAACTAAACCACACACGACTGATATTTTGGAAGCCTCAGACAATGTTGCTCGCAAGATAACGTGTGATCTGACCGGTGAAAAAATAACTGCACAAGTTTACGAGCGCGCTGCTTTGCAACCGAGTCAAACGATCATTGGCCCTGCATTGATTATAGAGCCGCAGACAACCACGCTTGTGAGTGTGGATTTTCATGCGCAGATTGATGCTCAGAAAAACATTCTAATGATCAGACAGCCACAGCGGATGTAGACCATGAAAGAACTTGATAATACAAAACTGCAAGTATTGTGGAATCGCTTGTTGGCAGTTGTTGAGGAGCAAGGGCAGGCTTTGATACGCGCAGCGTTTAGTCCTATTGTGCGTGAGTGTGGTGATATATCCGCTGGAATATTTGATCATCAGGGCCGAATGTTGGCTCAAGCGGTCACGGGTACTCCGGGCCATATCAACACGATGGCTGAAGCGGTGCTTACGCTACGGGTATTAATAAACCCTGAGAATATGAAACCTGGCGATATTTACGTCACTAATGATCCCTGGATTGCATCTGGACACTTAAATGATTTTCTTTTACTGATGCCCGTTTTCCATAATCAAAATCTTGTTGGCTACACTTCATGCACCTCGCATCTGGTTGACTTAGGTGGATTGGGTATGGGGCCTGAAGGTAGCGATATTTATGATGAAGGATTATTAATACCGCCATGCAAATTAGTGGATGGAGGCGAAATCAATGCACTGCTAATGGATATAGTTCGAGCAAATTCTCGAGAGCCGATTGCTAACGAAGGTGATATCTATGCTTTGACCGCTTGTTGTGAACGTGGTGCGTCTCGGTTAGTTGAGATGATGGACGAATTTGAACTAGATGATTTGGATTCACTTGCCAACTATATAGTTGATACATCAAAGCGCGGCAGTGAAATGGCCATCTTGGAGGTGCCCAATGGTGTCTATAAGAGTTCATTGATGGTTGAAGGTTATGAAACAGATGTAGAGCTTAAGGCGACGCTAACCATATCCGACAATGAAATGTTGGTGGATTTTGATGGCACCGACCCGTGCTCGAAAAAAGGTATAAACGTGCCACTTAACTATGCAACGGCTTATACCGTGTTCGCATTGCGTTGCATAGTTGGTTCAGACATTCCGAATAATGCTGGCTCTCTTGCGCCATTTAAAGTGGTGGCTCCTAAGGGTTGCATACTGAATGCCCAAGCGCCTGCGCCTGTTGCTATGCGCCACACGATTGGGCAACTGACTCCCGACCTTGTCTATGGGTGTTTGCATCAAGCAGTACCAGATAAGGTGCCGGCCGAGGGTGCATCTTGTATGTATGATTTGCCGTTGCGCAATACACCTGAAACAGCGCAAAAAGGTGGGCAACAGTTTGCGCTTGAACTGGTCTTTAATGGTGGCACCGGTGCGCGTCCTGGAAAAGATGGGTTGTCTGCTACAGCGTTTCCAAGTGGAGTGTGGGGAAGCCAGGTTGAAACCACTGAGTCGGCTGCACCAGTGCTGATAACTAAGCGCGAGTTGCGTATTGATAGCGGTGGTGCAGGGCGATACCGAGGTGGCTTAGGACAGTCAATTGAACTAGAACCCTCCGGTGATGATGACTTGTTGTTATTTCTATCGGTTGAGCGCGTACGATTCGCAGCTCGTGGCAGACAAGGTGGTAAGCCCGGCTCGGTTGGGCGAATCAGCATTGGGTATGATGGAGAGTCGTTGCCCGGGAAGGGGCTTTTGCGCATCCCTGCAAACGAGACGCTGATCTTTGAAACCCCCGGAGGTGGAGGCATGGGTAACCCTTGCGAGAGAGACCCCGAATCAATCACCGCAGATGTACGCGACGGGTTGGTATCGACAGAAAATGCTTCACTGGACTATGTTTAGTTTGAACCTTCAACCTTCAACTGAAAAAGAGTTGTACCAGCAGTGAAGAGCACATCGTTTCTATCGCAGCCAATAAGGTAGTGTGACTATGAAAGACAATGACATAGCAAAAAGTACCCATCATGAAACGCTTAATGCAACAGCATTGGGCTGGGTCGATACAGCAACTGATGCCATGGCAATGCCATTGCGTCCGTCAACATCGTTTCTTCGCAACCCCGAAGATCTTGGTAGAGCCGGTCGTAGTTTCACCCGTGATGATAACCCCACATTTTCTCAACCTGAAGCATTGATCAATAAACTAGAGGGTGGTGGCGGTTGTCTACTCTACGCATCTGGCATGTCGGCGATTACTGCTATTTTTCAACGACTGAAGCCGGGTGATCATGTTGTGTTACCCAAGCTTGTGTATTCGGGATTGAGGGATTGGATGAATACTCACGGGGTGCGTTGGGGGTTGCAAGTCACTTATGTCGATGATTGCAGTCCGCAAGCTTTGCAAAGTGCTGTTATAAAAGGGCAGACCAAATTAGTTTGGATAGAAACACCAAGTAATCCTACTTGGAAAATCACCGATATTGCAGCAGCTTCAGAACTCGCTCATGCGGCAGGCGCTTTAGTAGCGATTGATAACACGGTTTCAACACCCATCTTAACGCGTCCAATCGAACACGGTGCCGACATTGTCGTTCACTCTTGCTCAAAGTATATGAATGGTCATGGAGATTTGATTGCCGGTGCAACTGTGGTTGCGCCTCAACACACAGCTATTCTTGAAGAGCTTAAAGGTTTGCGCAACGAATACGGTGGCGTTTTGGGTAGTTTTGAATCTTGGTTGTTGCTAAGAGGCATGCGCACGCTTTCCGTAAGAGTGCGAGTTGCGTCCGAATCTGCGTTGCAAGTGGCCCAGTTTCTACGATCAAATGATAGCGTAGAAGAAGTCATGTATCCAGGTTTGGTAGATCATCCGCTGCACGACGTTGCAGTTAAACAGATGACCGGTGGTTTTGGCGGCATGCTATCTTTTAGAGTTAAAGGTGGAGAGAAGGCGGCCAAGCAACTCGCGGGTAAGGTGCGTATATTTCGGCAAGCCATCTCATTTGGTAGCACTGAGTCGGTTATTGAGCACCGAGCGGGAATGGAAAAACCAGATACGCCGACACCGCGTGATATGTTGCGCGTTTCCATCGGATTAGAGCACGTCGACGATTTGATGGATGATCTCCAACAAGCAATTGATGCGATAGCTGAATAAAAATAAGGCGACGATCATGAGCGAAAAAATTGAATATGCCCCAAGAACTAAGCGCATCGGCCTAATTGTTCCCTCATCGAATACCAACATTGAGCCAGATTTTGCCAGCTTAAGTCCGGCAGGCGTTACCGTGCATGTTGCGCGCAGTGGTGGCTATGATGTTAACGCTATACCTGATTCAACTGAGATGCAAAAGTTTGCTCGTAAATCACTCGACCAAAATATAATCGATTTAACGGACTCTCGCGTGGATATTATTGCCTATGGTTGCACCTCGGCGACATTGTCTGAAGGTCCGGAGTTTGATGCCCAATTTTGCAATCAAATTCGTAAATCAAGCAGTGTACCTGCTGTGACAACGGCCAGCGCGCTGGTGGAAGCTATAAAAGCAATTGGAGTCACGCGTGTGGCATTCACGTCTCCGTATGTAAAAGCACTTAGCAGTGAGGCTGTTGATTATTTAGTTAGCAGTGATATCGATGTAGTAAACGAAGTTGTCTTTGATCGTGAATTAAATAGTTTGGAGCAAAATGCGTTAACGCCGCAAGATGCTTATGATATGGCATTGAGAACAGATCACAAAGATGCTCAGGCTATAGTCATTTCATGTACAGACTATCGCGCGCTTGAAGCCGTTCCAGCTATAGAGAAAAAGTTGGGCAAGCCGGTAATAACGAGTAATCAGGCGTTGATGTATGCGTGCTTAATTCGGCTGAATGTGGCAGGGCAGGCTATTTCGGGTGGCGGTAAGTTGTTTTCGAACTAGTACACTTGCGAGCAACGATTTTATAAATCGACTAATAAAAAAACCTCGGCAGATGCCGAGGTTTTTTGCAATTGAAAGACAGTCCTTGATGTAGCAACTATCTGTGAACAGCCTGTGTTATTAGTGCCATACTATCGTTTGCGTAGAACCAACCCCTTTTGATCGAAGAGATTCGTTCACTGTAAACTCGCTGAACAAAGGCGCTTTTTCAGCATTTTGAAAAAACACGGCCGCAACCACCGACGACTTGTCGATAGTGACCTCCATAGAATGTTCAAACACGCCACTTTGTAAAACGCCATTAACTGTGCAGCTATCAAAATTGATGTCGAATTCAACATCTACCGTTTCATACTCAGTACAGATAGAGACAGTGGCATCTTCTGTTCGTGCATCTTCTATGTCAAAGCTAATGTCAATGGTTCGCGAAGTTTTAAAGCCAAAGTCTCGATCAACCACGAGCGTATCGGTATTAACAGCATCTGGAAACGCTGCACCCAGCAAAAGATTGTCACTTCCGCCACTGCTTCCATTGTCACTGGTCTGGGTACCGCTACCACCGCATGCGCTTAACAGTACAGCCATTGACACTACACCTAGTATATTTTTCATGTGGTGTCTCCTAATTAGAAAAAAGTTTTGGTTCATTGGCATATTGCCCAAGGTACCAGTATTTATTTAGTTCGCCATTGCTGCTGGCCCATTCTGAGAAGTATGGGTAAGCGTGACCAATGTCTATGTACTCCTGTGGATGGTCCCAATTAGCCCCAATTTCAAGTGCCCATGGTAAGCCTTGGTCAGTTTGAAAGTAGTACGTTCCAGGTACCGATGCATCTTCCCCAGGTTGGTCAAACATAGCCTGATCGAAAGCTTCAGTTGGCTCGTAGTTTTTCAGATGAATTTCATAGCTGCGACCAGGAGCTGTAGCGAAATGCCCGCCGTGCCATGCGCCTGGTGTTGCAAATAGAAATGGGTCGAATACACCTTTAAGCTCAACGTCTACGACATCGAGCATTGGTATCTCTGCTTCGAATTTCAACTGTATATCTGAACCGCAATCTGGCTCTGTACGGAAATATTTACAGAAATTTCCAGCGCTAATGTAATCCCAAACATCAGGGGCAATGATAAATATCGCTTCATCACGACCGTCTTCTACCGGCTGAAAATCAACTTCGAAACCGTTAATGGAGTAAACAACATTAGCAATATCTATTTGATCTCGTCTTACACCAGGTAGTCTTACTGCGAACCCGTTGTGATAGGCTGCGCCTACCGCTGAAATTTCGCCGGTGAGATTAACCTGAGTGACACCTGTAGGTTTACTCATAACCGCTGTACGCATTTTCACGACAAGGTCATTCATGTCGTAATCACCTTCGTGCGGCCAGTTGTCTTCAAACGCAATAGTTGCCTTGCCATTAACAGACGGATAGTGTGTGACGGTGACTTCACTTTCGAGCAAGGTGACTTCATAGTCTTCTACTTCGCCATCTGCAGCTCCACCGATAGGTTGAAGTCCATTACTACTAGAATAGCGAAAGCGGGCCCAACTACTACCGGCTACAACACCACTTGGAACATCAAAGTAGACATACTGTTTTCCATTCGAAAGTTGTTTGTCAGTAATAACTTGTTCAGACTCATCAAATGACCCGTTTTGATCGACGTCAATCCAAGCACTTAGAAACCCACTTCCGGTTGCCCGAATGGCAGCGATACCCATCTTAGATTCTTGGATACTGGTAACAAATTGTACGCCGTCATCATCGTTTTCATCCCCGCTTTCATCGTCAGAGAGCGGGTGTGCAAAAGCGTCTGATTCGCCGTCAACTTGATAACCCAGATGCACTTGAGAGCCATCGGCTGAAATACCGTGTCGAGGCCCATTGGCGTCCATACTCGTAGCATAAGAGTCAGGCGCATCTCCAAAATCTAACTTGACATTAGAAAGCCCTGTAATAGGCGCCAACGCGCAACGGAATCCATCATTGGTGGATGAAGACGGACCTTTTGCAAAAAATTCTGCGTTGTAGTCGCCTTTATCAATGGCAATGCGGTAGATCGAGCCATCACTGTTTTTACTAACGTATAAGTTACCGTTGGGGTCAAAGTACGCAGCGCCATAACCACCAGATCGTCCGGTATACGCGACTTGAGTCGATGTGCCACTTTCAACATCAATTTGATGTAAATAGCCTGAGTGATCAACAGCGTAAGCTAGATTTTGATAAGGGTGGAATGCCAAGTCAGCGATGCGCAGATTCATAGTGTCACCGCCTGCAACCTTAACCATTTCTAAATAGTCGTCAACTGCTGGATCAAGGCCTATTGAATACAAGCCCCGTGTTGCGCCCGGACTATAGACATAGTATTTATTGTCTATTCCAGATACATCACCAGAATAGAAATTACTGCCAGCGATGTTTTCAACATCGAGTGGCTCGACTTGAAAGTCGCTGTTGACTCTTGCAGGTTTACCGTGAACGTAAGACCAACCGTAAACGTAACGGTCGAACGTACTGAAACCAAGAGCATTAATTGAACCCATGATGCCCATGTCCCAGGCTTCGACGGTATAGTCACCTGTTACTAAGTTAAGACCATAAGTACCGGATATTTTTCCTTGTGTTAGGAATGCCTCTGCACGGCATTCGTCGAACGGGCTTGCCATAACCGAGTTGGCTAATAGCAAAGCAGGAACGGCTAAAAGATAACGCATATAAACCTCTACTGTAATATCAACTTGGTGCACCTTTCTCAACCACAGAGATCAGCTGCCAATGTTGAACATTTCGAACAAAAACGGTATCGGCACTGATAGTTACCGTGTTGACAGCATGTAACCTGTCGTATCTGCGTTACTCATGGTTTTGACGAAAGCCTCTAAATTTAATGATGCGTGCGTTGAGCTAACTGCTTAGAACCAAATGATAAGTCATAGCAAAAAAACAAAGCGCAACATCACATAATGATTATCTGAGTGAGAATTGATGAGTCTCGATAGCCAATCTGAGCAACTTTAATGGGCTAACTTGTTAGTTCTACTCAAGACAATACCAATTGTTTCCGATTAATAGTGTGTGCATGCATAGTTCACAATTCGTTTTCTAATTGGTGTTAAAGCTTATGAAAGGGATCATTTTCAACCATCTGACTGACATGGTCGAAGAAGTGTTTGGTCTAGAAACCTGGGATGAAATACTAAAAGAGGCGGAATCAGACGGTGTTTTCATTTCAGCAGAAACCTACTCAGACAAAGATCTCTTCGCTCTTGTAACCGCTGCACATAAGTTGTCCGGTATTCCAGTTAATGACCTTGTGAGAAAATTTGGTGAGTACATGTTCCCAAAATTCCAGCAAAGTAATCCTCAGTTTTTCTCTCATGATATGTCGCTTAAGTCGTTTCTTTTAAGCGTCGATAGAATCATTCATGTTGAAGTTCGCAAGTTACATCCAGATGCGATGCTACCGAATTTTGAATATAAAGATGAGGATGATAATGAACTAACCATGTATTACAACTCTCCTCGAAAGCTGTGCTATTTGGCAGAAGGGCTGATTGCAGGAGCGGCTACTCATTTCAATGCCGAGTACTCGCTTGATCATTCGGCCTGTATGCACGATGGCGCCGATGCTTGTACTTTGCATTTAACCATGCATAAAAACTGATACGAGTGCCGATATGGATATTGCAGTATTACAACGTGCCTATGGAAGGGAAAAGGCGCGCAGAGTTCAGGCTGAACAACTTCTCGAATCTAAATCCCGTGATTTGTATCTATCTTATGAGAAATTGAGTGAGTCTAATAGAGACCTTTTACGTATCAATACAATGCTTGAGCTTAAGCAAAAGCAATTGCTTGATCTAAACCATGCTCATAACACGGTTACCAATGATTTAAAGTTAGCGGCGAATTTGCAATTACAAATACTGCCGAGTGCCATTTGTATTGACAACATTGAAGCTAATGGATTGAGCAAGCCTGCGATGTTTGTTGCCGGTGATATTTACGACTACTATAATCTCTCCGATTCGGTAATGGCATTTTATATGGCCGATGTCACCGGGCATGGACCTGCCGCTGCGATGGTGTCGTATGCGATTCATAAACAAATGAACCCGAAGAGCAACGGAATTTGTGCGACGAACTATCGCATACACGATACGGTGGAAGAGGCAGTCATGGCTACTGTCTCAGATCTTAATATGGAGTACGCTTTGCTCGAGGGTGATAGCCATTACTTTACGCTGGTTTATGGATTGCTCAATACGGTAACAGGGGAGGTTTGCTTATGTCAGGCTGGGCACCCCGCACCCGTTCACTACTCTCAATCGACACATTCGATTCAAGCAATTGGTAATGGAGGGTTTCCGGTTGGTATGTTTGCAGACCTCTCTTACACTGCAAATACATGCACCCTTGGCCCTGGAGACAGTCTGTATATCTATTCCGACGGTATTACAGAATGCTTTTCGCCAGAAGGTGAAGCGTTTGGCGAGTCCCGACTTTTTGACTCGATCTTGAGTACCGGTAATACGAGTTTGGCTGGCAAGTTGAAGGGCATCGAAGACAATATTATTAATTGGAATAATAGTGACGTGTTTGGTGATGATGTTTCGATACTGGCGCTTAAACGACATTAGTCATTTTTCGAGCGATTAGCTCAGTATTTGTTTCTAGAAACCGACATACTCGGGACAGATCGTTCATGAAGTACTCAACATTCCAAGTGCGCCAATAACACTCTCTTTGGCGCTGAAGCCCAAGAGCATCTCCGCACATTTTGATACCGAGTGGTGATTGTTGGGGTTAGGGCGTATAGAATTGTTTTCATGTTTTCATGTTTTCATGTTTTCATGTTTTCATGTTTTCATGTTTTCATATCGTCAATTGCCACGATTTCTTTGTCAGGAACTACAGAATCTTCTTGCGACTGACTTTGGGTCTAACACAACCGTGCCTCCTGTGCATAAAGAAATCTAGTGCTTGTGTTGAGTCGTAAGAGTGTTGTCGAGATGAGCCTAAAAGGAGAGTCTGAGCTCATGAGTACAACAGCACACTCCACGGCAACTACACTTAACAAACTATTTTCTACGTTGATAATCTTATGATTCGACCTTCCATTTTCTTCGCGAGTTTGTTGGCCGGTTGCGCACCAAACGTTGAGCTGGATGAGAACGTACCGGCGCACCATCGTCAAGACGGTACTTTCGTCAACTCAAACGGCAAAGCCATCGCCAAACCGCTTAGCGCGCTGATCAAGTGGCAACGCGAAGCACCCGATGTAACGCCGTTAAATTTGCCCAGTGTGCCACCTCAGCTAGATACCCTCGCTAACCCAACTGCCGCACAGGTGACATGGATAGGCCACAGTACATTTTTGCTGCAGGTTGACGGGCTCAATATTCTGACTGACCCTATTTTTTCCGAGCGTGCGTCACCGGTTAGCTTTGCTGGTCCAAAGCGCACTACCCCGCCTGCTATGAACGTGGAACAGTTGCCTCCTATCGATATAGTGTTGATCTCACACAACCACTACGACCACCTTGATAAACCCAGTATCAAAGCGTTGCAGTCTAAGCAATCCGGCAATCCCCCGCGTTACTACGTGCCACTGGGGCAAAAAGCTTGGTTCGACAAACTCGGTATTGCTCAGGTTACTGAACTTGACTGGTGGGCCGAAGCAAACGTTGGCGACACCACTGTGCACGCAGTCCCAGTCCAGCATTGGAGCAGCCGTAGTCCTTTTGATCGCAATAAGACACTGTGGGCCGGTTTTGTCATCGACTCACCTAGTCTTCGAACGTTGTTTGTTGGCGATAGCGGCTACTCCAACGACTTTATAGCCATTGCTGAACGGTTGGGTAAAGTTGATTTCGCCTTGGTACCGATAGGGGCTTATGACCCAAGATGGTTTATGAAAAGCGCGCACATGAATCCAGAAGAGGCAATGCAAGTGGTGCAAGATGTTGGTGCCAAGCGAGCCATTGGGATGCATTGGGGGACCTTTCCCCTAACCGACGAACCTATGGCCGAGCCTAGTGAGCGGGCGGGTGCCGCAGGTGTCATAGAAACCCCCAAGCCAGGGGAGACGATTGACTTAGTTGGTGTGCCAGATTTGCCATAGAACGCGCATGGTGCTGCTAACACTTGAATAAGAAGGAATTCATGTCTGATCTCGTTTATGTTTCTATCACAGGGTTAAAGTTGAAAAAATTCTACTATGCACCGGTGTTTTGGCGTTATGCACTCGGGGCAATGTCGCAAGCGAAGAAGGCTGATGGATGTCTGTCGGCGGACGGAACGACCATAGATGGTTTCCACCACACACGTAGTGTATGGACGTCACGGAAGGCGATGTTAGCGTACATGAAAGCCGGAACCCATTTAAAGTCAATGAAAATACATAAAAGAATAGCGACTGGTAGGGTTTATGGATTCGAAACGAGCACGATTCCTGATTGGGAAGCGTCTCACCGGCTTTGGCTTGAGAAAGGCAGGGATGTTTGATGCGCAAATTCACGATGCGCTAGGGCTGATTAATGTAAATAGTGTTGAACCATTGTAACAAAAGAATTCATGCGTCTAAAATAACAAGCTCACTTAGGCTTAGCATTGATCAACATTACAAGTGTAAGGTCAGTAAATTATCAGGTAGGTGTGGAGATGTCATTGGCTGAAAATAATTTAATGTTGCTTGGTTACAATACTGAGGTAGCTCCGATATCATTGATTTCAATAAGGCATTGGTGTATAGATAGTAAAGCGTAAAACAAGTAAACTATTAGCAGTCATGACCGATTCCGCTGTTCTAGGCGACATGCCCTCCTATCCACCGTTGTCGGAGGTCAGAAAAACACTTCGGGTTAAATGGTACCGTAGTCCGATAAGCCATGAGCGACTGCGTGCATTATCTGAACGCTCAAATAAAAAAGGCTGGATTCAAGCAGGCGGGCACCTAGGAATATATTTTCTTCTAGCAACGCTAACAGTGGTGTTCTGGTCGCAACAGGCCTGGTTTGCGTTTGCTCTGTCTTTGTGGACGTTGGGTTTTGTGGCGACGTTCTTTAAGGGCACTGCGGCGCATGAACTGGGTCATGGCACCGTATTCAAATCCAAGGCTTTAAATTTCTGGTTTTTGCATGCTGTGTGTTTTATCAGTTGGTGGGACCCTTACGATTACGGTGCTAGTCATACTTACCATCATCGATACACAACCCACTTGGTTGCTGATCGAGAAAATATTTTGCCGCTAACGCCATCTTTTGCACCATCACTGCTTCTACAACTTTGCACGTTAAACCTGTTTTCTAAGCCCAATAGAAATTTCAGTAAGGGTGGCTTTTTATGGAATGTGTATTTGACAGCGAAAACGGCATTGGGTGCATCGTCTGCACACACTGATATTCCCAGTCAGGAATGGCTTTCGAAGCTACATGACGATCAACCGCAAGCATTTAAGCAATCGGTTCGATGGTCACGCATACTCATCATGCTTCACTTTTTTGTTTTGGTGGTGTCGGTCCTATCTGGCTGGTGGGTGTTATCGCTGGTAATTTCAGTGCCGTCATTTATTGCCAATATCGGCAGTTATCTAATGGGAACTACGCAACACTGTGGTTTGGTAACAAACAGTTCAGACTTTCGTAAGAACACTCGCTCAATAAAACTTAATCCAGTATTACGGTTTTTCTACTGGCATATGAATTGGCATACAGAGCATCACATGTATGCAGGTGTACCTTGCTACAACCTTAAGGCCTTAGCAAAGGAAATTGAATCGGATATGCCTGAACCCAAGTCATTGATTGGTGCATGGCGTGAGATGCGCCAAACGTGGCAACGGCAGAAATCTGATCCGCATTATGCATTTGATACACCGGTACCAGAATCTGTGGGAGCTACAGCGATGTCAGCTGATGATGACGTGGTCGGTTCGATCGGCGATCTTGCACCCAAGGGTTCTGAGATAACCTAAAACAACTCGCATGGGGCTGGCATTGACCTCACCGCTTTAAATTCGTAATTGATTGATGCACTTACCTTCGTTGAAGGGTGGGTGTTGGAGAATTTAATAGTTGAGCTGAGTGTGAAAATCTCAGTGGCAGAACATGGTTTTATGGTGTCTAGTTAAACTAAAAATAGGATTTGAAAAATGAAAGTCCCTTCCAACCTTCGTGAGGCAACCTATAGTGCATCACTTGCGCAGGAGTCGGGCTGGTGCGATGTTGTTACAGCGCTGGAGGCGGTGTTAATTGAGCGTGAAGTTCTTCACGACGACATCGATAGAACTGTCTATATAGCATTTGAGTTCATGGATGGTAAGCCGTGCTCAATGGGAATATACAGTGACCCATCAGTCATAATTAGAAATCATCCTCACAGAGGCAACAGTAATATTTACGAGGTTCTCGAAGATGCCTTGTGTCCAACCCTTGTCATGAACCCAATGCACCATGCCCTGTTTCGATACAAAGATAGAAGTTGGCAAGCGGTTCGGGTATTTGACTCTTATAAAGAAACCTGGAATCAGTGGCGAGCCTCACGAACGCAATTCAACAGTGACCGGTTAGAGTGGTTCAAACAACTAGCAAACGATAAGTTTGAATTCATACACACGATAAGCCTGTATATCATGATCGATCAGGAAACGACCGAGCAAGAAATAGTTCCACTGCTTATCGGTGTGGACAGCGAGGTGGTGTGGATGATGACCAGTCGCTTTTCAGACCGGTTAAATCCCTATTCTGGTAATAACTGGGTTGAGTTACCGAGTTGCAATGCGGAAATACTCTATCGCTGTACTCGGGCTCAGTTGGGTGAAAGGGCTAACTCGGTCGAAGGGCTGACGAATTCGCTTGAAGTGGCTGCCATCACGCAAGTTGCGGAGGCTTTTTACTGGCGCTATGTTGATGGGTTGGACAAACGAACTGAAAATCCGGACGTCGATTTTTCCAAACCACAAAGACTTCAAACCCTTTCAGAGCATACTGGGTCTTCTCAAGCACTCAAACCGAATACACCGTTCCTACTGAATCGTTATACGAAAAATGGGCATGTCATGCTTTCTGATAATAGGAAAGTGACGCCAGCATTAGTAACAATAGAAGGCGCGGTAAGCAGTAAGCTTAACCCTTCGGTTAGCTCCATAGTTAAAAGTGCGACTGGAAGTTTGGGTCAGGCGCCAACAGTATTTGCAGGTCCGAGTGACGTGGATTTATTTACACTTCTCCGGGATGAAATAGCAGGTTATGGAAGTATCCAGTCGACACGCTTAAAAAAGCGCATGCAAAGTTTAGCGGGCCTAGAGTTTCATTATGGGAGATACCTACCGGAAGATCTCGCGCCGCACCTTGACTATCTCTATTTCGTGGAACTCGGTTATGAAAGCTGGTCTTTTCACAAGCGGCAAGTACAGCAATATGCCGAGTTTGACTTGCATCGACATGACGAACCGGTTTATGACCGACCATCGCTTACGTCGTTGAGTGTTTATACAGGCTTAAAGACGCTCGATCTACGCTCATGTACCTTAGACGATCTAAATTGGCTTGAAACTGTTGAAGGGCTGGAGGAATTATTACTCGGTGACACAAACGTAGAAGATTTTTCTCCTCTGGCAAATGCAACAGAACTCAGGTATTTGGATTTGGCGCAAACAAATTTGAAAAGTCTTGCACCACTCTTGTCATTAACTAAACTGGATAAATTAAACCTCTATTCAGTGCAGATTGAAGACATTAGTCCATTGTCTACTATGAAGACTCTGAAAAAGCTGACCTTATCGCACATGCCTATTTGCGATATATCTTGTTTTGCATCACTGCCTAACCTTGAAGAAGTGTTGCTGGCAGGGATAGACAATATTAAGGATTACTCTGTTCTGTCTAGCCTGCCGAATTTAAAGTTGCTTAGTGTTGCGGAAACTGCCATAAAAAATCTGTTGGTTCTACCGGATATGCCAAAACTTGAGACTCTGTACTTGTGGGACTGCGTAAACGTAACAGACCTTTCACCACTAGAGCGTTATGGCAATCTTAAGCCTGTCAATACAAAAGGTACGGGGGTTGTGCAGTCGTGAGAAATATTTAGCAGTCCTCAGTGCAGCTTAGGTTCAGAACTGAGTAGAACGGTAGCTACGAGTAAAACAGAAAAATTCTTGGCTTTGCTCAAGAACCCCTCAACAATACCGTTGCTCAAAGTTAGTTGTGTTCCGTTTGTTCATTACATTAGAAGCGGAATAATATATCACCGTCTCCTTACTGGTTTAGTTGCAACCCTATCTAACAAACAATCGAAAATAACAGTTGTTGCACTTGCTAACAGTGCTTCATTGTTCGCATTCCCCTTAAATTCTATTATATCAAACGATGTTCGAATTCAAACTATGGAGTGGGCAATGAATAAAGATAAGAGCAAATCAAAGAACGAGAGTACCGATAATGACAACGATGTTATCGAGGACACGCGTACGCACGACGAAAATGTAAGCTCAATTAGGTCTTTCCTAGGCAACATATAAGATAGCAATAACGAATCAGATTCTAGGAAAGTACTCTCTTATCGTCATCCCACTACAAAAATAGTTACAGTCGATCGCATTATCGAAAAAGTTGTACAAGTGCCTGTTGATCGCATCGTAGAGGTCGACAGAATTGTTGAAAAACCGGTTGAAGTTACTGTTAATCGAATTGTTGAAGTAGAAAAGATAGTTGAAGTACCCGTTGAGAAAATAGTTGAAGTTGAAAAAATAGTTCAAGTGCCTATAGATCGAATAGTACAAGTTGAACGAGTCGTTGAGAAAAAGGTAGATGTTCCTGTTCAAACGTTAGTTGAAGTTTAAAAAATTGTAGAAAAAGCAGTAGAAGTTCCTGTTGAAAAACTGGTTGAAGTTGAAAAAATAGTCGAAGTCATGGTCGATAGAATCGCTGAAGTTGAGCGGATAGTCGAGAAAGTGGTCGAAGTCCCTGTTGAGCGTATTGTTGAAGTGGAGAAGATGGTTGAGAAACTTGTCGAAGTTCCTGTCGAGACAATAGTTGAAGTTGAAAGAAATAGTTGAGCAGCTAGTAGAAGTGCCGGTAGAGAAAATTGTTGTAGTAGAAAAATTATTGAAAAGCCAGTCGAAGTCGAAAAAATACTGGAAGTTGTTGTTGAAGTAGAAAAGATCGTTGAAGTGCCGGTCGAAAAAATTGTCACGGTCGAAAGAATCGTAGAGAAAATTATCGAAGTGCCAGTTGATCGAATCGTTGAGGTCGAGAAAATGATCACCGTCGAGAAGATAGTGGAGAAACCGGTCGAACGAATTGTTGAGATAGAAAAGCTGGTTGAAAAAAATATCGAAGTACCGGTGGAGAAAATAGTAGTTCGTGAGCGGCATCAGCTATAAAGCGACGCTGCGCAGTATTGTAGGTTTTGTTCTTTTCCAGCAGTGAGTCTATAGCGGAAACAAAGGGCAATACTTCGACGGGTATTTCTTTTTTGTCAGTAATATCGAGCGTAAGCGAATCACTGGCTCCTACTTTTTTAGTTAGCGTGTTTAGCGGTTTAAAGCTGTGCCTAACAATAAGTGTGACCAATACGGGTACCAGCAAAAATAATAATAGTAAAGGGATTGCCGTGTTGCGGGCACTTTTCAACGCCAGTTCCGTACTGACGCTGAGTTGTTGTGCCACAACAAATTGTTCATTGGCGCGGTTTTTTCGGGTAACGTAAACGCGCCAAAAATCATCGTCCTCGTGCAAAGTATGGAAGCCTATTTTTAATGGCTTTCTAATTGAAAATCCATGGCGGTTTGTTTTACTTAACTCCCAGACTCTGACGGCACTGTCATCGACATCATTGTCGTCAAACATTTTAGTGTCGCGCTGCGGCCCCATTTGATTGGTTTCGACTAATTTGGCAACGCATAGCAAGGTCTCATCCTGAACGTTGCTCGCTTCAAAGTATGCGCTTACGCCGGCTGCGACGGTCGCGAGTACTAGCACTGCTAACAACGTCGCCAATAATGCACGTTTAAGGCGCCGCGTAAGCTTAGGGTTTGACTGATTGCTCGTCCTCATGTCTTAGGAATCATCCAGCCTAATCCACGAACGTTTTTTATCGCACTTTTATGAGTCTTTTTTCGAAGGCTATGAATAAGAAACTCGATGGCATTGCTTTTAACTTCTTCATCCCAGCCATAGACTTTCTCTTCAAGCTCCTCTCTAGAGTAAATTCGACCTGGTGCTAACAAAAGCGAATGCAACAATCGATATTCCTTTCCTGTCAATTCTATTGCGTCGTTCTTATACGCAACTGCTTTGCTAGCTGGGTTAAGAGTGATATCGTTGTTTGATAAAAGCGGTTGTGCGCTGCCTGACTGCCGACGTGCGACCGCCCGAATTCTAGCCATGAGTTCATCGATTAGGAACGGTTTAACAAGGTAGTCATCAGCGCCCAAGTCAAGGCCTGCGATTCGGTCTTCAACAGCATCACGGGCGGTAATCATTATTACAGGTATGCTATTTTTCTTTTGCCGGATTTGCTTCAGTACACTGAGCCCGTCTTTTTTCGGCAAGCCAATATCCAATAGCATTAGTTCAAATGCACCAGCCTCAACACTTGCCAATGCAGCATTCCCATCGGTAACTCAGTCGGCGGCCATGCCAGCGTCATCTAACGCGCTGGCAATGGCTGCACCGATTTGAGGGTCATCTTCGACGAGTAAAATACGCATGGTCGTAATGATACCCGTTATGCCGCAGGGTGCCCATCTTCGTTGTGCTCATCCTGCTCAGCGGCTTGAGTTGCAACCACCGGGTCGGCCTTGGCAATATCACGTTCCACTTTAGTCTTTACAGCCCAAAACGAAATTGCTAGTAGTGGAATCATGGCCAATGATAGAACAATGAGAAACGCACTAGCGAAAAACATCGCTATACCCAGTCCAACCGACGTAATTATGGCTAACGGACGCACCACCCACCGACTAAACGTATCATCGTTGTCAGAGGAAAACGCTTTTACGAATGCGTCCTTATTTAAGTTTGTGCTGTCGATATTAACTGTTTGTGTATTGTGAATCATTTTCTGTATTCCCTTTATAGTTTGCTCGGCTCTCGATGCGAGCCGAATCAGTATTGAACGCTTTGTGTTTATTAAATTACTATTTCGCCGGTGTCAGCATTGACACGAAACTTGGTTTCTCGATTGTCAGAGCCGATTGACTCAACTTCCCAAATTAAAGTTCCATCGTCTTTTTCCAGTTCGGCTTCGATCATTGCACCTTGCTCAACCGCCCTAACAATATTGATGGCTTGCGAGAGACTGACGCATTGATGACTGGGTCTACTGCATCGCTATCCCATTTTGTTGATAGTACTTGGCCTGTTTGGCCATCAATCTCGACTGTAACCAATTGGTTGGCCTCATTAACAATGTCTATTTCCCAAACGGCTGAGCTATCGTCCATTTCTAATTCTATTTCGATGACCTCGCCTGCGGAAGCCTCGATAGCGGCGTTCGCCGCGTGATTCATATCAATCTCTATGTTGTTCAACTCGCTGTATCTAGCGGAGTCAGCTTGAGCTAATGTGGTCAGTAGAGCTAATACGGCAATGCCTGCTCCACCTTGTGCTGCAATTGTTGATTTCTTCATAGTCAGTCTCCTCTGTGATTTCCTTTAGTCAGCGGTTGTGCTGATAGAGTCAGTGTAAGGACCGAAAATTAGGGGAGACTTAGGATGTGGAACTGTTTGGAGGGTAAGGTGGTGTTTCGTGATGGTCAGTGGCAGAAAAGACGGTTTAGCGGTGGGGTGAACCCGGTTTTGTGGACATATCAGAATAAGTGATAACGCCCCCAGCAGTGTCATCAGGCTGCCAGTAAAATGCGTGGAACATACCTAAATTTCAATGACGAGGATAAACAGAATCGACCGCATCGACCCCTTGCATGAACGCATGATCTTGATTGGACTCTTCATACTTCCAAGCACCAAAGCGGCCTCTGCTCAATATGTCAACAGCTTCTAACTTGGATTGAACCTTATCAAGTACAGCATCCCGATTAACCAGAGGTACGGGGTATCCGTGTGTTAACGAACGATGCCATTGCGTCATCACATTTTTTGGGTTTTCAAGAAAACCCAGTTTAGTCAGGCCCGTGATTACTGCTGAAACAATATCGCCCTGCGGTTTGTTTCTGTCTCTACTGCTGTTAATTTCACACAGTATCGACCAAGCACCTGTCGGCGCTACTTCGGGCGAATAGTTTGAAAGCATCGTCAGCCTCCAAAAAGGCAAGTCTGATTCTGGAACATAGAGAAAACAAACTCCTTCTAGTGCTTTAGGAATGGGTCCTGATATGCCTAGTCCTACAATATCAACTGCCGCTGGTTGAAATTCATTTGCAAGCTTTCCTAAGTCTGGTCGATCGATAAGAGATCTTAGCAAGGTGTCAATTGGCATTGATGTGATGAGATTGTCGTATTGAACTGTTTGTCCGTTGTCCAGTAAGGCTTCCTTTTTAGCCGAATTAATACTACTAATTCTAGTATTATAAATTTGCTTATTCTTTGGCAATCTGCTGGCAAGACCATTCCAAATAGAGCCGGTACCTCCTTGGCGGGGGTACTTTATTGTCGTGTCTTCATCCCAAGCAGGGTCATCCTTGTTTTCTTTAATGTTGTTCTTAATTCTTTCATAATCTGCTGAAGGCACATTCTGAACTGATGAACCACTTCGAGCCGATGTCCAAACATGGCTCATCTTGCTAGGGTCTGCGGCCCACATTTTACTATTCAAGGGTTCAAGGAAACTCTTGTATAGGCCCGTGCCGAAGTTTGCTAACAGATAGTCTTTGAGTGTATTGCCATTATCACTCGGAGCTGAATTAGCGACATCCCGAAGCCCCTCAAGGCACGCGTTGCATTCGTCTTCAGGTAAGCGATGAATGTTTCGCTGAACAGGGAAAGGTACAAACCGGTCTCTCATCCATGCACCTCGTATTGGCACTACGTTGTTCCATTCGTTAACGAGGTCATTGAGTAGTTTGTCAAAATAGTTATAGTGGGAAAAGAGCACATGTCCGCCGATGTCCCAGATGAAACCGTCCTCGTGTGCGGATGTGGCCATGCCACCAGGCCCATCACTGGCTTCGATCATGCACCAATCTGTGTCTAGTTTATGCTCGCCTTTTAATTCCTCTATTCTCCATGCTGCGCCTAAACCGGTAGGTCCGGCACCGCAGATTAATAGGTCTGTTTTGAAATGATTTTTTTTCATGAGAATTTGATTTGCATTGAATCGTCAACGGCTTGTTAGTGACGTTGATTTAAGTCGAGCGAGTATCTGTGTTGTGTGGGTTTGAAATTGGCACTAATATTCTATTTAGAAGTGATCAACAAAGTTAGTTCTAAACAATCAATCGCAAGGGTACATAGGCTTCAGCGAAGGCGGCGCCGCATTGCAGCCCACGAAACGCAGCTAAAGTCCGTACGCCATGAACGGACAGGGGGCTCGTAGTTGATTTAAGTTGTGAGTCATACAGTTCAAGTGCATCGACCTTTGCATTAATATTTTCTTCACTTAATTGCACCAAGCAGCTGGGCACAGAGTCAGTCGCAGAAATATTCCATTGTTGATAGGGTAACTCGTAACCCAGCACGGTCGAACACAGGTGTCGGTAGTCGGGTGAGGCCGGGCGCAGTGCTGTCATTGCAGCTTCAAACGTTGCGCGATGGTCCTGATTGTAGTCATTGGGCAAGGGTGTTAATACGATGTCGGGTTTGATCGCCTCTATCGAAACTCGAGACCCTCTTTCAATGCTGTGTACAAGGTCGCGCTGTGCCAGTTGATCAAGCTGTAGATGATACTGGTCGCCTTCAAAAGCGATTTCATAGTCATCGAATTTGAGCTTGGCTGCAACTTTTTCAATCTCTGTTAGTCGCACTTTTCCTGAAGACGAACCACCTGAGCCAAAATGTTGGGTAGTACCATTGGTCATGAACAACACATAAACGCGGGTGGACGACTGCTTCATGCGATGAATTAAACCGCCACAGCCGAACACTTCATCGTCCAAATGTGGCGCTAGAACCAAGGCGGTCTTATTTGCTATGTCTAACATTATTTCTGTTCGTGATCAATTGATATCAACATACTTGGTTACCAGTTACTGTATCAACCGACTGCTGTGTCTAACTCAGGTAGTAATCGTTGTTTGAAATTTTGTACTGTGCGATTTAGGCCATCATCAAGCTTGACGGTAGGTTGCCAGCCAAGATCACGTACACGCGTTGTATCGGGTTGCCGAGCCGTATGGTCTTCTATGAAATGCGGTTTGAAAATGACTTTAGGTCGAATTTTGAATTGTTCGCTGAGTTTTACAGACAGTTGTTTGATGCTGACTTGATAGTGACCGCCAACATTATAAACCATACCAGTTTCACCTTTATTCATAACGCGAATCAGACCATCTAGTAGGTCGTCAATATAAAGAAACGTGCGTGTTTGATTACCGTCACCGTAAATAATAATGGGTGCTTCAGTTAATGTTTTATAAATAAACTGTGGTATAACACGCTGATCTGCAAGTGACATTCCTGGGCCGTAGGTATTAAAGATGCGGACGGTACGGGCCTTGACCCCATGCTGATCAACATACAGTTTAACTAAGGCTTCGCTGAATCGTTTGCCTTCTTCATACGCGCTTCGCGGTCCAATTGGGTCAACCGAGCCGTGATAATTTTCTTTTTGTGGGAACACAAGTGGATTGCCGTACACCTCACAAGAGCTTGTAAACACGATTTCTGCGTCATGATCTTTTGCACAGCGAAGTACGTTGTCGGTGCCCGTTGAACAGGCTTGCAGCATAGCTTCACCCAGTTTTACGATATTAGGTACACCGGTGGGGCAGGCCAAGTGAAAGATGTTATCAAATGGTTTTAATACTTGTCGCTGCTTCATCCTGGCTGAGAACGCCTCAGAGCAGATATCCACTCTCATGAACTCGAAATTATGCAATCTTTCAAGATGCGCTAAATTCTTTGCATGACCGGTGCTCAGATTGTCGACGCATAGAACATGATGTCCTTCTGATACGAGTTTGTGAGCTAAGTTCGCCCCGACGAATCCGGCACCACCGGTTATCAGTACGCGATTACTATTGATATTGTTCATGCGTTAGCTCACAGTTGGGTTTAAAGACTATTTACGCTTTGCCACTTTCTGCAAAACGGTTGCGAAACCAATTGCGGCATAAAATTAAACTGAGTTTGATTGTTTGGACGGTATAGCGGTGCGCAAAGCGCCGAGGGTTTTCCATTAGTCGAAAACTCCATTCCATGCCGATACGCCCCATCCATCTTGGTGGGGTGCGAACAGCACCTGCCACGTATTCCATACAAGCGCCACACGTTAAAATTACCGGCGCGTTAATACTGTTTCTATGTGCATCTACCCAATATTCTTGGCTAGGCGTACCAAAACCAACCAGCAATATATCTGTGGCGTGGGCATTAATTTTATCGATTACGTCAATTGATTCAGTACTATGTGCTGTTTGGTCGAAGTAGCCGTGGTGACCGTCAATGGCAATCCCTGGGACGTCTGTACGTATTGTTTGAAGCGCTTTATTGAGTACGTTGGTTTCTTGCCCAATGTGATACACGCGCCATCCTTGACTCTGTGCCATTTCCATCAAAGGAATTATGAAGTCAACATAAGTAAGTCGATGTTCACGCGTTAGTTTGAATCCAGCGATTTTGCAAAGCCAAACCACGCACATACCATCTGCGATGACGGTAGCGCGTTTGTAGCACTGTTTTAGGCGCTCATTGGTGAAGTAGCCGTAGAGTGTATGTTGATTGTGGTAAAAAATTGAAATGGGCGCACGGCATCCGACATGATGTGCCACCAACGATAGGTATTCATCTAGTGTTCCTGGATTCGCACTGAAACCAAAGGCACTCAGGCGAGTAGGCACCTGTGCTTCGTTATCTGTTAACAGTGAGATTTCAGTGTTCATCACGTTGTGGTGAACTCGAAAATAAAGGGTGGCGAGCGCTGATGACAACGGGAGCCGTTCTTAAGAATATCCAGATATCGCTAAGTAATGACCAGTTATTAATGTACTGCTCATCCCAGTATCGCTGCTCAGTCAAGTCACCGCGATAAATTTGCCACCAGCAGGTTACACCGGGTCGAACAGATGCTCGGAGGTCACGAAATTGATGATCAAAACTGTCAAGATGGTAAGTCGGGCATGGTCGTGGTCCTACTAACGAGAGTTCACCTCGCAGAACATTGATGAGATTAGGTAATTCGTCCAAGCTGGTTTTGCGAAGTAAATTACCAATGCCCGGTAGCACTCTTGGGTCGTTAGCAAGCTGAAACGTGTCTTCCCATTCGGTGCGTAAACGTGGGTTTTTGTTTAAGTGATCGACTAGTCTTTGATCGGCATCGCTGTGCATAGTGCGAAATTTGAAGAAAGGAAATTCTGTGCCATCAATTCCTTCTCTTTTTTGAACAAAAAAAACGTTCCCACGACGATCAATGATTTTTATTGTGAGAGCAATGACCAGTATTAATGGTGAAAATACGCACAGCAGGATGAGTGTGATCAGATAATCAAATACACGTTTCCCTAAGGAATGGCGATTCGCTGTAGCTTGGGTGTTCATTGCTGTCCGTGCGGTCCTTTGGTTAACCTGATGTTCTTCGTTTGAGAAACATTAATTGTAAGGTAGAGGATGTTGACGTAAATTGCTGTTAAGAAATAGTGAAAAATACCTTTATTGCGGAAAAAGTGCGGGTAATAATCACATTGCTAGGTGATGGGTTACGAGAGTGTTAATACGGGGCTATGGGCCTTAGAATTGATGCGCAGCGCACGTAAATGTAGGCTCAATTTAGCCTGGGTGCTAGAAAAAGGATAAGTAGTTAAAGGGAGCTAATTTTTCACGACAGGAAAACTGAGTCGATAACCACCAATTTGTAAAGTCGACTTGATAAAGCTAATCTTTAGGCAACTTGTCTTTTAGAATCGACGCAAGATCAGCAAATGGATTGTGAGTAACCACTTCATCTTGATCTCGGATATTGCTTGTAGACTGCTCCGTCAAACGTTGGTGTTCGTTGTCATGACAGTAGATGCACAAAAGTTCCCAATTGCTACCATCAGCTGGATTGTTGTCATGATTATGATCGCGATGATGAACGGTGAGTTCTTGGATGTTTTCACGGGTGAATTCGCGAATACAACGGCCACAGATCCAAGGATAGAGTTTTAGCGCACGCTGACGGTAGCCATCTTCGCGAGAGGCATAGCTGGCTCTAGCCGCCACGACTAGTTTATCTAATTTATTGTTATCAATTTTTTTCATCGAATCGCAGTACGCAGTAAGTGGGTGTGTAAGTAAACAATATTTTAGTTGGTTCTCTCATGGAATAGCGTTCGTCGCTCAGACAAAAACATTTCATTTTAAATGCAATGGTTAACAGTTATCGCGATAGAGTTATTTTCTATTGTATTGGTCGCCTTACTTGGTCAGATTAAAATACAAAAGGTATCCGGCAATATCACTGCGTACCGATGTACAACGTGATTGATGAGCAGTGTTTATATGCATTTAACAAGGCAAGGTTATCAATATCTAGCTAGACTCTTCAATCGCTTCTCGTAAAAATCCAGATGAATTCATTAAACGTTGTGAGGCGTTTTCTAAAGACTCCCCGGTGAGTTGCATCAAAATAGCAGTCTTAACATCATAGTTGCTTTGTTTTAACACCGTGGTTGCATCCGTATCACTGCATTGTGTAGCCTGTATTACAATACGAACTGCTCTTGCAACTAATTTTTCATTGCTCGCTTGTACGTCCACCATTAAATTTTGATAGCATTTCCCAATTTTTATCATGCTTGCTGTTGAGAGCATATTGAGCACCAATTTCTGTGCTGTTCCAGACTTCATTCTCGTAGAGCCAGTTAATACTTCAGGTCCTACTATTGGGGAAATAGCGATGGTTGCGCATTGAACGATAGGAGAGTCAGGGTTGCACGACAACGAAATGGTCTTCGCACCAATAGAATTAGCATATTCAAGTGCACCGATAACATAGGGTGTGCGTCCACTTGCTGCAATGCCGACGACGATATCTTTATCTGTCAAACCCTGTTTAATAAGGTCTTGTTGACCCAGCTCCAATGAGTCTTCAGCGCCTTCTTGGGATCGGTGGATCGCCTCATGCCCACCGGCTATGAGTCCAACAACCATTCCTTCGGCTACGCCAAATGTGGGCGGACATTCTGATGCATCAAGAATGCCTATCCGGCCACTTGTGCCAGCACCTATGTAAAACAACCGACCGCTGGATCTGAATGCGGAACTAATGATGTCAACGGCTATCGCTATTTGTGGTAACTCTTTTTCAACAGCGAGGGCGACTAGTTTGTCCTGCTCATTGATCTTGGTCACTAGTTCGATTGAACTGAGCGTATCTAAGTCCAATGTCTCTTGATTACGCTCTTCAGATACTAGTTCCGATAACGTATTCAGTAGATCGACAGTGTTCATGTTTCAGGGGTGCTCATGTGAAGTTTTTTACACAAGGGTAATACACGCCAAGTGACGCTTGTTGTTTAGCACCAGTTACAGACGGCAAGTTGCTTGGTTGATTATGGATTCTCTGCCGAGCAAGCCATGCAAATGCCATAGCTTCCATGTACTCGCCTTGTATACCGCGATCGATAGTTGGAATAACAAGCCAGTCAGATAAGTGTTGTTGTAATATTTCCATCAGTAAGGGGTTGTTTGCGCCTCCACCACATACTAATAGCTCGCAGCTATTTCCTTGTGTGAATTTGACAACTTGGTGTGCAATAGTTTGTGCAGTAAATTCGCACAATGTTCTCTGTACATCAAGCGGGCTAATTGTTTGTGTGAGTGAGGATTTTGCTATTTGCTTTTCCAGCCAGTCTAAGTTGTAGTGTTCTCGACCGGTACTCTTTGGTGGGGTCTTTAACAGAAAGCTATCGGATAACAATTGATGCAACAACGTTACGTTCGTTTTTCCTTGTATTGCCCATAGCGCGTTCTGATCGTAAGTTTGTCCGGTGTGTGCCTCACACCAGCCGTCCATAAGCAGGTTGCCAGGCCCAGTATCAAAGCCTGTTATTTCGCCGGTTACCGGTATGACTGATATATTTGATACACCCCCAATGTTGAGTATTACGGTGGTTGAATCTCGCCTTTCGAATAAAAACTGATGAAAAGCTGGGACCAAAGGTGCACCTTGTCCTCCTAGTGCAATGTCGATACGACGAAAATCTGCAACGGTGTCTATGCCAGTCAACGCTGCGATTAAGTTTGCATCTCCTAATTGCATCGTAAAAGGTGTGTCACTATCTGGCTGGTGGAATACGGTTTGACCATGGTTTCCAATCGCTACTATTTCCTTTGGGTGTAAGTTAGCTTGCTTGAGTAATGAATTTGTGGTTTTTGCGTACAGCTTTCCTAGCTGATGATCAATAAGTCCAATGTCGCGCAGTGTCGTTTTTTGACCGTTACAAACTGAAAGCACTTTCTGACGTAAATCGAAAGGTATTGCGTGTTCGCAGCTAGCCATTAAAGTGATGTCACTCTCATCGATAGACACAACCACCGCATCGACAGCATCCAAGCTAGTGCCTGACATTAATCCAACGTACAGTTCGCTCATTGTAGAAGTCGCTTTGCTAACAAAGTTGTTTGTGTTTTAAGCACTCTGTCTCTAGGCAGAACTCCTTTGCTTAATGCGATATCGTGCTTCAGGCCAAAGATATATGGATACCATTCTCGTGCTAACGGCGTTTTCCATTTCCAAAGACATTCTTCTATCGCGTGTTCAATTTCATCAGTGGGTACAATGTAATCCATATCCTGAATGTTACCTGTGATTTTTCTGTCGCCAAAAAATGGCTCTGTAAAATAAGGCGCTATTGCTAGAAACGAATCTGGTACGCCGTGTCGCTTTAAAGCATTTTCCCAATCATTTTGTATGTCAGTACTGGTGTGTGTGGTGGCTGCAATGTCTAACAGAAGCTTGTCTGTATAGGGCAGGCCGGTAGGGTTGAGTAAGTAATCATTGATTTGTTCTCTGCCTGTCCATGGTCCAAGAAATAGCCGTCTAGGACAGTAGTCGTTGGCATAAAAATTATCCCATACAACTGTTCGATGCTTTAACGTTTTACCTGCTTTACCTGCTTTACCTGCTTTACCTGTTTTATCTGTTTTATCTGTTTTATCTGTTTTATCTGTTTTAGCTTTCTTGTCTTCGATGTTTAAGTTATTTGTGTCGTTGGCCGTTGATTCGACGTTGGCTGGAAAGTGGCTCAGCTTGACCAGATCACTCGTACTAATGTTGCGAGCAACAATGGCTGTGCCACAAAGCAATACGGTGTGTTGTGGATTTAATTCTGCAAAAAAATCTTCTAAGTAGTTATTTTTGTTTTCGATTTCAGCTGCATATACTCGCGGTACCGTCCACAAAGGGCAACCGATCTTATCGGATAATCGATTAATCACTCGTGCGTGAGCTGTGCCTTCGCTGAAGCCGTCGCGATCAATAAAGTGATCGTCATCGATGTCATCCCACATAATAAGAATTTCATGAGCGCCATCTTTTAAAAAAGAGTTGGCCTTGGCATGTAGACAATCAAAGTCGTTGAAACGAGCGTTTTGATCAAAGTTAAAATCCAATCCTGGCGCAATTCCAGCAACAATACAAACATTTAAATTGGTTGCCAACGTACAAAATTGTGCAAAATTTGTATGCCATTGCGAGTTGTGTTCCTCTCGCCAATGCAATCGGTGCTGTGTATCTTCTTTCGGCGCATAACAATAAGTACTCATGCGCTGCGAATTGAGAAATTGCAAAAGATCCCCGCGTTCGCTCCAAGAGAGTAATTTCCCGTAGTAGCCTTCCAGGTAACCACGAATTGGCGTTGTTCGTTGTTTGTCGTCTTTGCTGTTCACGGTATCTCTTTTTTGGGGTTAAGCGCCAGCTGCCCTCTGTGTCGGATTCATTCTTAATGGTAGAGGTGTTACCACCGAGACAGCTAGTATATACTTGCGAAAAAAGGACCGGTGCCATGAACCAGAGTAAACCGTCTTTAGCAGTGTATGCCGATCGGCGCATGCTGAGAATACTATTGCTAGGAATAATTAGCGGATTCCCGTGGATAATTATAGGCACGGCCCTAACGCTATGGTTAAAGGAAGATGGCCTTAGCCGCAGCACTATCGGATTTGCCGGCTTAATATTTGGTGTGTACGCCATTAATTTTTGGTGGGCGCCGCTAGTCGATCGAATACGAATTCCCTATCTGACCGACAGTATGGGGCATCGTAAATCCTGGATATTCTCCCTTCAGGCTATTATGTTGTTCTGCTTGATTTTATGGACACAGCTAGACCCATCAGAGAGTCTTTGGTTGGTTGTTGCCGTTGGTCTAGTTATCGCTATCTGTTCTGCCACACAGGACATCACCATTGATGCGTTGCGTATTGAACAAATCCCGGCACAAGACAGAGCATCCGTTGCTGCTGGCGCCGCCATGGCGGTAGTTGGATGGTGGACTGGGTATAAGCTCGGTGGCGCAATCATGTTATTTACTGCGGACAAGCTAGAGTCGCTTGGTTATGCCAACTATTGGCAAATAACTTTCATGGTTCTAATTCTTTTAGTCATACTCATCAACTGGGCACTCTTGTTTGTACCAGAAGTGTCTGATGCTGTCAGGCGCGAAGAGCAGCGAGCAGCGCAACAAAGAGCAGCGAAGGCCTTGGGTGTTAAATCTGCGAATGCTGATTCAACCTTAAAAGATTCTAATTCTGAAAATTCGGTAGGCGGTATCGTTGTACAGGTAGTTGCTTGGTTCAGCAGTACCTACATTGGCCCCTTATTAAGCTTCTTCAAAAAGAATGGCTGGCAAATAGGCATGGCCATTTTGGCGTTCGTGTTTTTGTTTAAGATCGGTGAAGCATTTATGGGAAAAATGTCTTTGGTATTTTACAAAGAATTGGGTTTCTCTAAATCTGATATTGCTATTTATTCTAAATCTCTGGGCTGGATTACAACCGTTGTATTCACATTGCTTGGTGGATGGTTTGCTTTTCGAGCAGGGGTTGTCAAAGCCTTGTTTGTTGCCGGAATTGCGATGGCTTGTACGAACCTAATGTTTTCGTGGTTGGCGTGGGCTGGCCCATCGAAGGGTTTGTTCGCACTTGCGGTTGTGGTTGATGACATAGCCGCTGCGTTTGCGACGGTTGCCTTTGTTACTTTTATTTCTTTGTTAGTCGATCGCACTTATACCGCAACTCAGTACGCATTGCTTGCATCCATTGCTACATTTGGACGTACCACCATGGCAGCATTTTCTGGTCAGATGGTCGATTCTTTAGATGGCGACTGGGGTTTGTTCTTTATATTAACCACGCTGATGGTCATTCCTTCATTGATCGTACTTTGGTTTATTCGTGACAAATTGAATTTGTCAGATAGCACCGCTGTAATAGGTAAAAAAAGCACTTAATGCGCCAACCAAAGCGCTTGGTTTGCACGTAGTGTCAAACATGATGAGTGTACTGGTCTGAAGAATGTCTAGGCTGGTTTGTTATTCTGGTCGTTGCGTGATAACCACCATTTTTTTGCATCAAAATTGGGGCAGGTTTTTTCCGTGTAGGTAAAATCGCGATGTCCGACAACTTCTGCATTTGGGTATTGAGTTGTCCAATCCCGCAATACGTTTTCGAGCGATTCAAATTGTGCGTCGGTAAACTGCGTTCTCCCGAGCAGACAAACACCTAACGAAACTTCATTGTGTCCATAGACGTGTGCGCCAATCCAATAGTCTGGTCGGCCTTGTTCAACGTCACCTGCGCGATTAATCATGCGGTGATAGCCGACGCCGTGCCAACCGAACCCGAGGTGCATAGCGTGTATGTCTCTGGCCGTTGTTGGCTCATCATCGGGAGTGTCTGAACAATGAACTACTAGGTATCGAATATTGCTGGCTTCAAGCATGGCTTATATGGCTCTAATCTGGGTGTACGGCATTTTTATGAGTTCGCTTAAGAAGTCCAATGCACTGTTCTGTTCGATTATATAGTCGACGCTGTTTCTCGAGAAAAATCCTGTCGTGTTAGGCTCACGATGACGCATATTATGATGGTACCTTAATTGAACACTGCCAGAATTTCCACAGCAATAAGCTCTGTAAAAAAAATGCCAGACTCGCGCTCTGAAGCCACCAGTGAACTGTTGTTTGGTGAATTAGTTCAGGTTCTGGTACAAGAAGCCCAGTGGTGCAAAATCAGAGTATTACACGATGGGTATGAAGGGTTTGTTGAAACTGCCAACTGCGATTTTAGTCACTCTACTACTACCCATTGGGTAAGTACCAAAGCAACGTTTGTATTTGAGAAGCCAGATATTAAATCAACGGTTGTTCAGCGGTTGATGTTTGGAAGTGAGTTAAAACTCCGTGATTTCGGCGAACAGCGGAATTGGCTTAAACTGCCTGACGTTGGTTTCGTGTGGGCAGCACACTGTCTAGCGTTAAAAGTGCCATTAGAATTGAGCATGGTTGAAATTGCCCAAAACAACTATTTACATGCACCGTATCTCTGGGGAGGGCGGAGTGTCGATGGGTGTGATTGCTCGGGGTTAGTGCAGATGCTAGCGATGGCAACTGCTATAAGTCTACCTCGCGATAGCGGTGACCAAGAGGCTGCGTTATTCATTGATGTCAACTACGAGAATCGTGGTGCTGAAGATCTTGTTTATTGGCCAGGGCACGTTGGGTTATTGAAATCGCCAGACGTGCTGCTACATTCAACTGCACATTCCATGCGATGTTGCATAGAGCCCTTGCAGGAAGTGATGCAACGTGCAGGAGCCCCGAGTTCCATTAAACGCATGAGTAAACACTAATTTATTCGCTTTATTAGTTTGGTGATGTTGCGTCGAGGATTGTAATAGCCCTTACCGCATTTCATCTTTTTGCGTAGTTATTTAGTACTCAGCGCGCTGCGGTGAGCTAGAAAATAGTGGATGACGGGCGGTAACCACAACCGGTGCTGTTCTTAAGAATATCCACACATCTTCCAAGAAAGACCAATTGTTGATGTACTGTTCATCCCAATATCGTTGAGCAACTAAGTTGCCTCGATAAATTTGCCACCAACATGTCAGTCCCGGTCTTACCGATGCTCGTAAGCTGCGAAATTGCTGATCGAAACTATCGAGGTGGTAAGTGGGGAAGGGGCGTGGGCCTACCAAAGAGAGCTCGCCGCGTAGTACGTTGATCAGGTTCGGTAGCTCGTCTAGACTTGTTTTTCGTAGCAAATTACCAAGAATAGGAAGCACACGTGGGTCGTTAGCCAGGTGGAATTTATCTTGCCATTCTGCGCGTGCGCGAGGGCATTGGCTCAGATGCTCAGTCAGTCTTTCGTCTGCATCGACGTACATGGTACGAAATTTAAAAAAAGGAAAACTGGTGCCGTGGATACCTTCGCGATACTGAACAAAAAATACACTGCCGCGCCTGTCTATTATTTTTATAGCCAACGCTATCAGAGTGATCAATGGCGAAAATACGACTAAAAGAATGAGTGCGACGAAGTAATCAAACGCACGCTTAACTAAGGAGTGGCGATTCGCCTTGGCTTGCTTGTTTGCAATTTTAGGGTCACTTTGATGATTGGTCTGCAGCATGATGATTGAATATCAGTAGAATTTATGTCCATATTATCGACCTGCTGCGTTGTCAAATGCGAGGAATTATTACCTCTAAAGAGCGACTAGGTAGGTAATATTCCCTTAGTCATGACTGGCCATCTCTAACCTATCAGCCAGATTAACAGCGTAGTTGTCTGTCATGCCAGCAACAAAGTCCATTGTCATCATGCATCGTTCATAGCCAGCGTTGTTTTTTTTCAGTGCATTTGTGAAAAATTCGAGAAACGGTTCGGTAACAATATCTGGCTTACCAAGATCAACGCTAATGGTTGACTGCATAGTCTCACTTAAGATACGCGCCAAAGTCAGATTACAGCTTTGTTCTAAATGCTCGTCCTGTTGGAACGGATAAACTTGATTTTGCGCCGTGGTATTTAAGTGGCTAAATGCCTCGAACATGGCTTTATCGATTAATTGTATCAACGGTGTTTGAAATTGGCCTTGCATAATGTCGTTATAGTTGTCGTCGAAAATCTGTAAGCATTGCGTTATTAGCATTCCTATTGCTTTTGCCCGCATTTGAGCAATGGGGCTGGTTGCTGGTAAACCGCTAAGTTGCATTAATGCATGCTCGATTTCTTCTCGCTGTAAGATATTAAGCTCAATTGCATCTTCAATATCAATGATCGCATTGCATATATCATCAGCCGCCTCAACCAGAAAAGCTAATGGGTGACGGCAATAAGCATCATCGTTATACAGCAGTCCAGTTTCATTAGCGACCCATTCGAATGCCGATGAGTCTTCTTGAAATACACTGTACTTACCATGAGCTTGCGCGTATGGGTGGTTTGAATGCCAAGGATATTTCATCATCGTCGCAAGTGTTGCGGCGGTAAGGCCAAGTCCACCTTGTCGGTTAATGCACCCCGATTCAAATTCGCTGACGCTGCGTGTGGCGATTCTGAAAGCCTGAGCATTTCCCTCGTATAGGGTTAAGTCTGATTTTTGAGCCGCACTTAGGTTTGACAGACACGCTGGATTAGCATTCATCCATTGCCGAATGGAGCGTTCCCCTGCATGACCAAAAGGTGTATTACCAATATCGTGAGCTAAGCAAGCCGCTTGGATGAGCTCGGCAAATTCAATAGCATCTCCAGGAATATTTCGTTTTTCATGCGCCTTAGCGATGTAGTAGGCGGCCTTTCCAAAGCTGCGTCCAACAGATGCCACTTCCAGCGAATGGGTTAAGCGATTATGCGTGTGATCATTGACCGCTAAAGGATGTACTTGTGTTTTCCGGGCCAGGCGCCGGAATGCTTTGGAGAATATCAATCGGTCATAGTCAACTTCGAACGCACTGCGCTCCGGTGAATCGACTGGGGGTTTTGGGTGAAGGCGTGCATGACATAGCAAAGAGTTCCACGACATACGTGGCGCTTGAGCGCTAATGTTATTAAGTTGAACAACTTCGTTGTTAAAGCTCATTTTTTGTGCGGATGGCGACGATTCAGGGTGCTAACGATTTATCGCCTGACGACGGTCATTCTTGATGCGTCATTATAGTGAATGTACTGACTCCGTCGTATACTGATTCATTAAGCGTATGCCCGATCATCCCAATCGGAATTAGTTCACTAAAATACTTGTAAAAACAACGCTGTTTCACAATTTTGATTGTTCGAAAAGTCTTGCGGTATTCGACTTATATGCCCATTATCGGGGTGCGTAGATGAAAAGGGGTGAATGAGTTTAAACCCCGTAATCAGAGACAAAGCTTATGACTAGTATAAAGACGGTTCCGGTTGATAACGACATAACCATTTCTCAACTAACAACTGATCCTTATGCCATTTATAAAAAACTTCGGGCGCAATCCCCAGTCTTAAAAGTAGCCGCAGTTCAGCGAACCTTCTTGACTAAGGCGGCAGACACTCGCTATGTAAAAATGCATCCTGAAATCTTCAGCTCTGATGATCCGAATACACCGATGGAACGAGCTTTTGAAGCCAAAACCCTGATGCGCCGAGACGGTGATGACCATAGTCGGTTACGCACAGCGATGATGCCGGCCATGTCGCCGAATACGGTGAAACAATCTTGGAGCGATCGAATCAATCAGATTGCAGATGAGTATATCGACCGGTTGCCGGCGGGCGAGGTGGTGGAATTTTTCGAAGCATTTGCTGGGCCATTTGCTGCTCGTTGTGTTGCAGAGGTACTGGGTATTCCTAAGTCATCAGATGACGACATACAACGCTGGTCTCAAGCACTTATTGATGGCGCTGGGAACTTTGGTGGTTTCAAAGAGCCGTTTGAAAAAGCGGCACGAGCTAATCGTGAGATAAACGCCTGTATCAAAGATGCCGTAGAGGACTGCAAGGATACTGATTTAAAAAATGCACTAGCGGTGCAATTGCACGCAGAACAACCGATTGAGATGGAGCATATCGTATCCAATATTAAAATCGCAATCGGAGGTGGAATCAATGAACCACGGGATGCACTAATGACAGTTCTATTTGGTTTGCTCACCAATCCAGATCAAAAAAAGGCGGTTTTAGATAAAGGAGATCTGTGGGCCGCCGCGTTAGAAGAAGCGGTTCGTTGGGTCGCACCTATACAAGTGAGCTCACGTTTAGTAAAAGAGGATACCTCTATCCGGAATTTCCATATTCCAGCTGGAGATGTCGTGATGACCATACAGGCGTCAGCTAATCATGATGAAGAGTTATATGAACACTCGCATCTGTTCGATGTTTTCAGAAAAACCAATCGGCATCAGGCGTTTGGCAGTGGCCCACATTTCTGTATGGGCACCCATTTGTCCCGACGCATGCTAGCCGATGTTGCATTGCCAAAGTTGTTTGATCGATTTCCCAACATGCGGTTAACCGACCCGAGTTCGGTGGTTTGGAGCGGGTTTGGATTTCGTGGGCCGCTAAATTTGCCGATACATCTTTCTTAGCAAGATATACTTTCGATTTACTGTCTACACTTGTGATTCTGCAACGACTGACCGAGCTTCAGCAATGTAGCTAAGCTTCGAGATACAAAACAAGATGATGCCAATAGTCGATCCGCACGTAGGACTGTCACGAGATGAGTTTCCGTTGGATGATTATTTGACGCAAAGCGATGAATTTCATGTACTTCGCATGGTCGCGGTTCAACAGCCGCAGCTCATCGACTCTACAATAGATAACTTACACTACTATCGCGACATGTCCACCACACGCGGTTACGGTGGGTTTCCAAACGGGGTGGTTGCATACTGCAACCTAGCCGAGGCAGATTCGTTAGATAAGCTGTTCAGTGATGACAGTTCCTCAGTCGTTCGAGGTGTTCATTACGCCCCATCTCAAAATCAACAAACTGGTGAGCCCATACGATCATCGACACAAACAGAACCTTTGTTATGGACGAAGAAGCTGGAAATGTTGAGTTCAAAAGAGATGAGTTTGGATTTGACTCTTTCAATTGATGAGTGTGATCTCATTAATGCCATCGTGAAAAGTCATTCTGATATTAGGATAATGGTTACTTTACAGAACTGGGCGCAGTGGTTGGAGACTAAAAATACAAGCTTGTTTAAAAAGCAAATTGAACTTTTAGCACAATGTGACAATATTAATATCAAGCTCTGTGACAGTGCATTTGGTACTAATAGCAGCTATAAAAGCATTCAGAAATTGATGATTAACAGGTGCGCAAATCGTTTCGGCTATGATCGAATTATGTTTGCAAGCAGCTTTAGTAGTAGCGGTGGTGCTTCAATGTCTATGGATCAGCAATGGGCAAGCTATGTCAAAGCAACAGATAAATTTACTGCTATACAACGCGATAAAGTCTTTAGGTCTAACGCGATACGTCTGTATCGTCTGTAGAACTCGCTGAGTAACGATGCTTATCACTCAGTAGAAATTGTTTTCAAGGAGCCAGATACTTTGGGTAAATTAAAATACACTGACGCGAAAGGTCGAACCCGGTGGGTGCGTAACGATGAAATAGGCGTTATCGTAAAGCAGTTAGGGGATTATTTAATCATTGGTGGCTACCCAGAGGAGCACGCCAAGCGCTATGCACAATTAGCGCACACCATATCCCGCTGGCCCGAATCGGTTGACAAAATATGCGCAGAAGACAAGCTAGATTCATTGCCTGGGGTTGGTGGCGTTATCACCGAATACCTGTCTGAAATAATCAACACAGGTACCACTAATAAGTTCAATGATGATCAATACGGACCGCCTCCACCTCGATCTGTACTTGAACTCACTCAAATAGAACGCCTCGGCGCAAAGACTGCGAAAATGTTATACCAAGATCATGGTATCGATGGTTTGAAGTCGTTGTGTCAGCGTTCAAAAAAAGGCGAATTAATAGGCATAAAAGGCATAGGGCCAAAAATGATAGCAACCATTGATGCGTTGTGTAATTAGGGGGTTTCAGCCTATTACAGTGATACAGGACAGAAGTGCATTGGCTGTAAAGTCTCGCTAATGGTGACCAATGAGCGCATTAACTGCAGAAGATGTGCGCCACTGTGTAAAAACCGTTGCTATCGGGCCAAGTGTAACCAATAAACTGATGCTTAGATTTCAGTTAAGCGCTAACATAAGGCGACTGTGAGTTTGTTCCGCCACTAGGAAAAAGGCCGCAATGAAAAATAATACACTGCAGATGGTAAAAACGAAGATCCGTCCATACAAGCTGATTGCTCTCGTATTTGTTCTATGCGCTCTTGTATCGACCACTGTTTACAGTGAAGACAAAGTCAAGTACCGACCAATCAAAACACAATTTATTGCAGCGCTTGGCGACCCTGAAGCTAATGCTGGAGTCGGGGCTCAAACATGGGGTTATTGGCATACAGACCCTGGTCACACTGGTGTATGGCTTCGACTGTTTCCAGTGCTAAAAGCAGCGGGTGGCTTTGCACCTGGCAACTGGCAGTTCGATGCGAAAGATTGGTGGCTCGATGAAAATGGATTGATTATGCAGAAGCCAGTTTTTGTCATGGAGCCAGGGAAATACGTTGTTACTGGCGAGCGTGAGGTAACGACAACGCTCACGGTTCATCAAAAAGACAGTAACGGTGTACAAGCTTGGGAGTTAGGTGATAACGCCAAGCTTTACGACGTTACACACATGCCTTGTCGATCAGCACGCTACACGCCGTTAACTGCTGAGAGCGATTGTTCACCGGCCAACGCTGATAAATCTAAATTTAAAGTGGCCCCCGGTTCTGTCATGCCAGATGTTCCAGGTTGTAGGCGATTAGATTACTCTGTGCTAATCGTGATTGGTCGAGTTGATGAAGTGGCTGCAAAATAGTGAACAATAAAGTTGAAATAAAGCTTGACGACGTGCAGTCTGAGGAGGTCATCGAGTTACTTCAGCAGCATTTGAATGGCATGCAAGCTCAAACTCCGCCTGAAAGTGTTCATGCGCTAGATCTCGGTGCGTATAAGTCGGCTAGTGTGAAATTATGGACGGCGTGGTCTGACGGACAGCTATCAGGGTGTGGTGCGTTGAAAGATCTTGGTGACAACCATGGAGAAATAAAATCCATGCGTACCAAAGATGAATTTTGCGCCGTGGTGTGGCGGATGCTGTACTGGACGAAATAGTAAGTTACGCAGTAGGCGTCAAAATGAACAGGCTTAGTTTAGAAACAGGCGCAACGGAGCAGTTTAGTGCGGCTCAGGCGTTTTACTCTCGTCGGGGTTTTGAAGCGTGCGACCCTTTTGGTCATTATCAGCTAGATCCACATAGCTTATATCTTACAAAAGCTATAGGTGTTTAGTAGCGCACGCGAACATAGATGAGTAGCTGGATTGTATTCACACTATTTGCAGCGCTTATGCAGGCGGTGCGCACGGCGGGTCAAAAAGAACTGACCAGCAATTTGTCACCCATGAGCGTCACATTGGTCCGGTATTTATTCGGACTGCCTTTCGTTTTTATCTATCTCATTTTTCTTTTTCGCGAGTCCACATTAGATGCTGTTCTTCAGGCTGTAGGCAACCATCGGTTTCTTATCTATGCCTTGCTTGCAGGTATAGCTCAAATAGTGGCAACCGTATTACTCGTTAAAGTCTTTAGTTTTAGAAATTTTGCTGTCGGCACCAGCTTTGCCAAAACAGAGGCTATTCAAACCGCCGTATTTAGCATGGTTTTTTTTGCAGCTACGCTATCGCCAACAGGTTGGTTTGCGGTGATCGTTGGTTTTGTAGGCATTGTTGTTATGAGTTTGCCGAAATCCAACGCTCCTTGGCAGCTGTCCAATGTGTTGTTGGGTACGTTATCGGGAACCGCATTTTCGTTTACATCGTTGTGGCTTCGAGAAGCCAGCTTAAGTTTGACAATCGACGCGATTCAAAGTGCTGCGATGACGTTGTTTGTTATGGTGTTAATTCAGAGCGTAATCTGTTTGGTGTACAGTGCAGTTAGAGAACCGGGTCAGCTTCAACGATTACCAGCACGTCTTGGGTTGGCTTCGTTTGTCGGTTTAACCAGTGCATTGGGCTCAGTTGGTTGGTTCACCGCCATGACGCTGCAGAATCCAGCACTGGTCAAATCGTTAGGTCAGGTAGAGTTTATTTTTACGTTGTTAATCACGACTCTGTTCTTCAAAGAGAAAATATCGGGCCGAGAGTATCTGGGCATGGCATTCATCGTCGCTAGTGTGATTATCCTACTCAGCTGAACCTATTCATGGATAAACAGTCATTGAATGAACTTAGCTTGGATGCACAGCAAGGTATAAAAATGCACACAAGTGAACTGATCACTCTGCTGCTCATCATGCTGCTGCTGTTCATATCGATGCATGCGTTGGCGCAAGATGAGTTTGCAGGTTTTCCAGAGCCTCAGGCAGCTTTTCAAGAACACATTGTCGAGGTTCAACGCTATTTACTTGGCACGCAAATGAGTCAGCGCTCAGCCGCTGATGTTCAGTACAACTTACCGTTCGAACGTAAAGCTAGCACTGATGTCAGTTACCGTGGAAAATTTCTACTCATACATGGCTTGAACGATTCACCCTATGTTTTTACTGATGTAGCGACGGCGCTAGTTAAGAGGGGTTTTGATGTGCGCGCCATATTATTGCCTGGGCATGGGAGTACGCCAAAAGCACAACTCAACATAACGGCTGAGCGTTGGCTGAACGCTGCAAGAGAACATTTAGCGTTATGGCATCAAGACAACACCGTACCGATGTACTTGGGTGGCTTCTCTATGGGTGCAGTCATTGCAACAACCATGGCATTAGAAACTGAAAACATCGCGGGCTTGTTATTGTTTTCCCCAGCCTATAAAAGCCGAATGAACCATATGCTACGTTGGGCATCACTCTACTCACGTTTCAAGCCGTGGGTGTTTGGAGGAATGATCATTGAAGACAACCCGACAAAATACAATTCCATTCCAATCAATGGTGCCGCTCAGTACTACAAGCTTGCGCAGATATTGAAAAAGCGATTGAGGACACAAAAACTGGAGATGCCCATTCTGGCCGTGGCATCGGTTGATGATTCAGTAGTGGATGTTGGGCACTTTATTCAGGTGTTTAGTAAAAAATTTACGTCACCGCAAAAGCGGCTTATTCTATACAGCAATACACAGCCGTACGATGAGGTTGTGAGCACTGATTATCGCAAGAGCGCTTTTCCCGATTTACGTATTCTGAACCAGTCGCACCAAGGTGTCATCGTTGCGCCTGACAACCCGTTGTTTGGAACAAACGGACGCGTATTAGTTTGCAATGGAAATGATTGGCCAACTTTTAGTGCTTGCTTGTATTCAACGCAAAGACATTGGTATGGTGCCCAACATACACAGTCTCCCGATGAAGCGCCGGTAGCAAGAACGACGTATAACCCAGATTTTTTCAGTGTATTCGAAGCGTTTGATGCTGTGTTCCGGTAATGCAACATTGGTTGTGGATTACGACTCAATTTAGGTCTATTAGTTTTATGATGCAATTTCAATATGACTTCATCTCTACTGATTAGGAACCGAAATTTCCGCCTTTTGTTTGCAGCGGGTTCTCTGACTAATCTTGGAGATGGTCTGGAACGTGATCACCGTCTCCTGGCGACAAAGACGAATTCCAACCGAATTGTTGGGCCGGGTAAACAGTATTTACAGGTGTTTTGGCTGGGGTTCAATGCCACTCGGCGCTCTTACCGGCGGCGCTCTTGTGTCTCTTCTGGAAAGTGGAATTGGTCGCGAAATGGCATTGCGAACACCGTTCCTGTGTGCCGCAGTGGCCTGTGTAACGTTACTAATTTATGCCGTGTTCAAACTCCGCCTAGAATGAACATAGCTAACGATAGAAGAAGCGAAAATCTATGAACAAATCAAATTGCTTTATTTTGGTAGTACTACTGTCATTGGTTCTTGCAACAACTGGATGTGCAACAACGTCAACCTTAAGTCAGCCAGCCCATCTGAGAAAGCCACTGGTAATGAGTGGGGTCCGGCTTGACATAGCAGCGTTACGCGACGATGCAGTAGCGGCTGAACGTTTTGGAGTAACGCCTCCGTCCTATCCATTGTTAGATCTTCCGTTTAGCGCTTTATTTGATATATTCGCACTCGGGTATACAATTCCTGTTGCGTTGTTTTATCGATTATAAATATGTCCGAGCCGATCTAAAGTCAGTGGTGGACTAGTTTGATTCAGCAAGCCGTGAAGCGGTAAAAGCGCTTCTAGAAAAGCATCCAGTATTGATTTGTGGTGGCACATTGGAGTTGTGTGAAATGCCAAAAACATAGACGTTTTAGTGAAAAAATGCATAACAAAGCTAGAAGTCGGGCACCGTATTTATTGTCAAAATAGCGATATCACCCGGTGCCTTCGTATGGTAATTTCGCAATCGCTTGAAGCGCCGCTGAAGCTGATGGCAGGACTAAATTGTCTAACTATATTTAACCTCTCTTAAGTCGGCAGTGGCACCTTGCCGCCCTACACTGTGGTGTTACGAAAGGCAGCTATCTGGAATTTCTCAGTTGACTACAATTCAGTAAGCTGACCAAATTTGTTGCCACGCTGTAGTAATTTTCGGCCCAAAGCTGCCATAGCACCGATTATCAATGTGGTCTAATCGATTGTCTTGAAATTTGATTTATAAGTGACTAGATAATGGCTCAAATTAAAATATATGGTCTAAGTAACACCCTTAACAGAGTTCGCGCTAACCTTTCTGATTCGATTCATAATTCAATTATGGTGGCCTTTGAATACCCGGCGGAGAAACGATTTCACAGGTTCATAGCATTTGAAAAAGCTGATTTCATTTTTCCTGCAGATCGCAGTAGCAATTACATTGTATTGGAGATTAGTATTTTCGAAGGCCGCACCGTTGAAGCAAAAAAACATCTCATTCAGCAGCTATTCGAAAATATACCTAAAGCGACAGGTATCGCCAAAAACGACATAGAACTGACGATATTTGAGACACCAAGAAGTAATTGGGGTATTCGTGGAATGGCTGGAGACGAACTATCCCTCAATTACAAAGTGGAGGTATGAAATTCTACTTTAGTGAAGACAAAACAGCCGTAGGATAAATGTAATATTTATGGAAATACGAGAAGCAACGGCTGAAGATTCTGACGCCATATTCGATTTAGCAAATCAACTCCACGAAAGTTTGAATGTGGCCAGAACTGAATTCCAATCAGTGTTTGCTGAGATTTTGCAGCGCCAAGACAGTATGTGCCTTGTTGCTTCAAACAGATCAAAAGTAGTAGGTTACATAACTGCGAGTGTTCATCCAGTGCTAATCCAAGGTGAGAACTCAGCGTATGTTGATGAAATTGTTGTTCTACCTGATATTAGAGGTAAAGGAATTGGTACTGCATTGATGTCACAAATGGAACATTGGGCGAGAAAGCATAAATGCGGGCTAGTAGGGCTTGCCTCAGGCGGAGCTACTTTGTTTTACGAACAACTAGGTTACCAATCACGAGCTAGTTATTACAAAAAATACCTGTAATTGATGTTGTTGATTTGTCTAGATTGGGGACTTTTCAGACCTAGCTAATGACCATCGCTACGACTGGTTCAGAGCAAATTGAATTAAGTTAAACTATAACAAGCAGGCGCGCCGGACCGAATATTTTCGTGCGTGAACGGTTCAGCCAAGACGTTTCAGAACCCCGTCTTATGAGTAACATGGAGCTTGCCCTTTGACTTTGATAGCTACGGCACAAAGCACAATATCTGTAGATGTAAATGCCAATGGAGAGGAGATTCGCAGGCTCATGCGTGAGGCAAGCGGTGCTGCTGCACAGCTAATTCATTTTCCGGAAGGGGCCCTGTCCGGTTACGTTTCGATGAACAGGTCGAATCAATTAAAGGGCTTGCTCGGGAACTTAATCTATGGACTGTTTTTGGCTCCAACCAACAGAGCGAGATAAAAACGCGTCCATACAACAGCCTGTATGTCATTTCTGATCAAGGGGTTGTCCATAGCCAGTATAATAAGCGCCTTTGCTCACACACTGAAATCACGGATTGGTATTCACCTGGGAAAAACCCTTGTGTTTTCTCAATAGGTGAAACGCGATTCGGTTGTTTACTCTGTGTTGAAATTCAATTTCCTGATTTGTTCATGGAGTATGAGAGGATGGACGTAGATTGTGTTCTTTTCTCCGCTTACTCGAAAAATCCAATGTTCGCCATCCAAGCTCAAGGTCATGCAGCGTGTAACAGCTATTGGCTAAGTTTCTCTGTACCTACCAATGTTAGTCACTCTTGCTCGAGCCGTATTATTGGACCTGATGGTTCAGTTTTGTCTACCTGCGCTAGTGGAGAATCTACTCTTACCTATTGTAAGATTGATCCAGGCAACCCAGAAAATTTAGTACCTATTCAGCATAACCGGCCTTGGCGCCGAAAAGCGCGAAGCGGGGAGATCTATGAGTTGTGGCGTAAATAACAAATCGATGCAATTGGTCACAGCACGCTTCGCCCATTGCGAACGTACATTCGCTTGTAATATTTAGACATACAGAAGTGCCCATCCGGTGACTAAAACTCATGAATCTTAGACTCCGGCTCAAACGCAAGCCAAGCAAAAGCGAAGTGCACACCGCTATCGATCTGCGCTAAAGATGCATCTTTGAGTGGCCCGCTAATCGCCTGACCAAACGCATTCCAAGTGCTGCCAGAGTCTTTATCGGTCAGTAGACCTTCTTTCCATTCGAATTCCAGTATGTCGCCATTGAGTACTGCACTGAACGCCGCGGCTGCTGGTGTTTTTCTAGAGTCACCAATACTACTTTTATCTAAAGCGGACTGCACTGAAGAGGTTGCTACAATCACAATAGGTTCATCGTTGTAACTGATATTTAAAACCGGCTTATCTTCAAGTTTGCTTGTGGGTATCAACAACGAAGGCTTATTGGTTGTCGCTAAGCTAAGCACGCGCTCCATCGGAGGCAAGCGTTTATCTTCAGGCCCGTTGTACAAAAAAGGACTGTTGTTTATGTCGTCGTAACCTGAGTAAGGGTTGTTGCCATAAGGTCGAGAATGCCCTGTCTCTCGATTGAGAATCTTGCCGTCAGGATAGCTTTGTGTGAATGTGCTGAACGAAACAATTTGACTTGGAAGTTGCGTTAGACGAACTTCATTGTGCTTGCCAATAATTCCTCGCCCAGTGAATTGCTGCCACCACGTTTCACTTTGGCGATCGTACATAATCAAGTCGCTGTTGCGCAGTCGACCGGTTGTGCCAAAATCAAGCACTTCCCCGTTTACCGTGCGATCAAAAACAATCGATGCATTGCATAGCGGGCAAAAAGTAATGGTCACTGGTCGTTCGTTTACCACGTCATTAACAATTTCGTGGTAAATCAAAATTTGTAATGGATACGCACGGGCATCATCGCCGTTGATGAAGGCTACGACCGGCTCATCTGAGCCCAGCCATTGTTTAGCTTGAGTGGCGGTTGAGAACTCGGGCTGATCGATCGATGGGATACCATCTTTCGGTGGGCCACCGGATAAAATACTGTCTAACTCGATCGAGCGATTGTCGAAGTCAGTTTTAGGAAATTCGCCGTGTGGAAGAAATCCAGCAGATTGGGCAAAGGCTGTGCCGGTAAAAAGCAGTGCCAATAGTGCGTAGCGGGTAAGTTTAATCATGCAAAGATCCAAGCAAATTCCGGTAACAGCTTAGACAGGGTCTGGTGATTAAGTTCGGTTTAGCAACCTTGATCGACTGGAAGCTTCAAGTTGTTGGATGTTGAGTGGTAGGGATGATGCTGTTTGATATTGATGCGGCAGAATACCTAGTCAACATCGATCGGGGAGCTAGGCGCTCCCCGATGACACTTAATTGCTACTTAGTTCTGTGTAACGCTTTTCGCAGTTACCTGAATTTCTACACGACGGTTAGCCTGACGGCCTTCAGGTGTAGAGTTAGTTTCACGTGGTACAGACTCGCCCATGCCCTGTGCAGTAACGTTTACATCTGGGTATGCAGCTTCAAGGTACGCTGCAACTGTTGCAGCACGACGCTCAGAGAGGTCCTGGTTGTAGCTTTCTGAACCACGACTATCTGTGTGTCCAGTTACATACATTGCAGTGATCTCTTGGAATTTCTCCAATTGTACTAATAAGTCAGCTAACGCTTGCTCACCGCCACCGTTCAAAGAGTCTGAGTCGGTGTCGAATAATGCTTTACCACCAAGAGTAGCGATAGAAATGATATCGGCTTTCTTAGGTTCTGGCGCTGGTGCTTCTACTTTTACTTCTGGCTCAGGCGCTGGTGCAGCATCACGACCTTCACAACCATCGTTAGTGTTCTCTTCAGAGTATCCACCAATGATTAGGCACTCACCGAGACCGGTAATGATGGCGTTTCCACCACTTGTTACGAAGGCGGCTTCAGCCGCACCCTCAACAGCGATGTCACCATCGACTGCTTTTTCGTGTGCGAACAAGGCACTGCTGCCTAACAGCAAAGCTGCGACTGAACTGACTACTATGACTTTTTTATTCATCTCTAGCTCCCACTAGTTGACAGATTTTCGTATTACATTTGACCTGCAAATGGCTCGACAGCTTTCGCTGACTTACCTGACCGTAACGCCGTACCCACTGGATACTTAATTCACCCGCACCGCCCACCTTTACACAGTTTTAAAGCAACGCTTTAAAACTGTGACAAACACTCTCGTATTTGCGACTACACAACTATTTTGTCCCTCGTTTCCAAACCTTGGCCACAACGAACTTGTTGTTTTTTTGTCTTTTATAGCGGCAATAACGTGAATTGTAAACACAAACTGGTCATGATGTGTGTGAAAAATACAACAAGTACCGATTGGATTACAAGCGCTTTGCGTGTTTGGAGTGTAGGCTATCTATCAACCAAAGGAAGGATAAATCAAGGAAAACTCATGATAATTGGCCAAGGACGGCCCGGATTAACGATTCTGTTCCGACAGTTTCTTGCCCGATTGCCTCAATTTTGTTGTTTTTGTCACCAAAAAACTAATACCGGAAGAGATTTGTGCCGGTATTGCGAACATCACCTACCGCAAATTTGCGATTTTTCGTCTAAAAATGGCTCAACACTGTGCCTCAGGTGCGGTTCGGAGTGGCCTTTTGCGCAGGATTTGCAATTGTGCGCATGTTGCGCCAAATATCGGACAGAAATTAATCAGATAATCAGTCCTTATCGTTACGGTTTCCCCATTGATTATTTAATTGGTCGATTGAAATACCAACAACATCTGCCAACTGGTCGATTATTAGGCTCGTTGCTGGCTCAGCAAGTCAAATTGAATATCAATATTGATCAATTTCCAGACATTCTTCTTCCAGTTCCACTAAGCCGAGAGCGTTATCAACAGCGCGGATTCAATCATGCCAATGAAATTGCCCGCAGTTGTGGCTTGGAATTGGGTATTCCGGTTTATGACCAGTCAGTCGGACGCCACTTCGATACAGGCTCTTTAGCTGGTTTAACGCGAGCTGAGCGGGGTGCACGCATTCGCGGCGCGTTTTGGGCTGCTGAGAACTTAAACTCAGCCCGTATCGCTATCGTAGATGACGTACTCACCACTGGAGCTACTTCAGGCGAGCTGGCAACGGAACTACGCGACTCAGGCGTAAATGAGTGTCAACTATGGGTGCTGGCCAGAACGCCAGTCTCTGGTGCAGTCAGTGGCTCTTGAATGAGCATCCGTTGCAAAGCTTCCGGAAGGGCTGAATCATCGATTTGAACTCCCGATGCCAAAATGTTGTCCAGTTCGCTGATGCGTTGTTGTTGATCACTGCTTAGTTGTATCAAAGTCTGCTGTACTTGCAGGTCAATTTGCTCTGAAATGACTGTGATGCCATTTCGTGCGCCACGAGCGGCGGCTTTCTCTCTCGAAGGCTTGAGTTTGATAGACAAGAAGGCGGGCACGAGCCAAGCCAGTCCAAGTAGCAGTAAGCTGTGAATAGCAAAATTGCTGCTCAGGTACGCTGCAGGGTCGTTCGCACCTAGGCGAAATACATTAATCACGCGGAATCCCACCCAGCCCATTGCGGCCAACGGTAAAAGCCAACAAAGCCAGCCAAGCATGCGATGCAAAGTTCGCTGAGTTTTTGTACCCGGAGACGCAATGGATTTTTGAATTGCCGTTTCCATATCAGTGCTCGAGCGAAGTCGCCATGCAGGCTTTATGGCATTCAAGGGTTGTTGCACGGCAGATATCGCTAAACCAGCGCTGGTTGCCTGTTGTGCAAAGCCATCAACTGATTCATCAATGCGGTCGAAAAACGCATCATCCAAGACAGCGGAGATTGTGTCATTCGCAGCCAAGGGAGATGTCACCTCTGACTGCTTGCCTCGTATCCGTGAGTAGAGGCTGCTCAGAAATCCTTGCTCCTGATCGGCGTAGCGTGCGGCGATGGAGGGAATCTTCCAATCCACCGACTCTACCAGTTCAGTATGAGTGCTGGCCCAATGCGTTTGCCATTGCAGTGGAAGCTGCTCGAGTTGTTCTGTGGTGCTCATCTGTCCACGCAATTGATCGGTAACGCTGCGAATCTGTTTCAATCGCTGCACCACACCACGGGATTCAAGCTGATCGATCAGTTGTTGATCGGCCAGCGAATTGACGGTTTCCCTAAACGTGTCGAATTCATCGGTTTGTTTGCTAGCCGAATCGCTGCTGTCGGTGCAGAACAACAAGGGGTTTCCAAGCCCTGCGGATACCAGCATATTGTGAAAATCTTCACGTTGTCGCTCATCACCACGGTCCCAATGATTGATGACAAACAGCCACGCATGTTGAGTACCGTGGGCAAGCAATAAGCGCCAGCCGTTGTCGTCACGATAACGATCGGGGCTAACCACATAAACCACGACATCGATGTGTGGCAACCAATGTTCGACTAAGTCGCGGTTGGATTCTTCGACACTGTCAAAATCAGGCATATCAATCCACAAGACTGATCGATACTGGTTATTCTGATGTGTTTGGGTTCGCATGCGCTGCATGGGAAATTCTTCTGGCAGTTTCGCAAGCGTTACCGACTCGTGCACATAGATAGTGATTTCCCGAGAAGTGGGACGCTCAACGCTTGCGCGTGCAATGTTGTCCTGCGCAAAGCGGTTCATTAATGTACTTTTGCCAACACCGGTACCACCAAAAAAACCGACAACCAGTGGACGATTCGGCTTGTCGAACAGAGAGCCGGGGGTTGCCGTGGTTGTCGTATCGATCGAATGTACAGCTCGCTCGCTAAGCCAGCCGTTGTCTTTCGCTGACAAAGCCCAGGTTTTTAGATCTTGTTGTAGGTGTGATAAGAGATCGGACATTGCGCTGAGTTGCAGTTGTGGAAATGGATTCAACAATTTAATCAGGATACACCGATAATGTGTGTATGCGTGATACGAATACAACGACAGAACAACCAGTGATAACGCTACAGGAGGTATTTCGACAATCGAATGCAGCTTGCATGCGTTCGATAGCTAAAGATGCGCAGCTTAATGTTGAATTGCAAGATTCCGCGACCGCGGTCCAGCTTGGTGTAAAAGCACCGATTATTGATATACCGGTTAACGATGAGGTGCAACAAGCACTGATGCGCGGCGTTGGCGATGCAATAGCATTACTTGGTGCCTATCACGACAATACCCTGCACCAGCAGTTGCAGCCCGTGCAACCTCGCGAGCAGAGTTTGTTTAACGCATTGGAGCGTACTCGTTGTGAGGCGCTAGGTACGATGAACTTCAAGGGAGTGGCAAAAAACTTAGCATGGCTGCAGCGCAAAACACACTCAACCGAGTCGGTACGGGGCTATAGCGGTATTGATCAATTAGCGCTCACGTTAGAATGCTTGGTTCGCCAAGTGCTTACAGGCGCACCTGTCCCAGAGCCATTACATGCAATGGTTGAGCGCTGGCGTTCGGCCATTGAGGCGCGTGCTACAGATCGTTTTAAAGCGCTATCAACGGCACACACTGATCAACAAGCGTACGCCGAGGTCGTTCTGGAGCTCATCCAGTCCATCGATTTGGAATCACTGGTATCGCACAGTGAGCCTGAATCTGCCGAAGACACAACAGCGGTAGAGGCGGCTCCCGATGATAACGAAGAGCCGGCAGACCAAGGGCTCGATTCGCCCGACCAAGATGAAGAGGCGTTGTTAGAAAAAGCGGCGGCTGATGCTATGCGTGAAGAGCTTGAAGAACAAAAAGACGCGCTGCAAACAGCCGCTGACGATGCTGACGAAGCTGGATCAACGCAGCCGAATAAAGATGCACCCGTTAGTAGTGATTCGGAAAGCAGTGGGCAGGCTGAGTTATTGGGTGTGGGTGGCTACAGTGTATTCACATCTGAATACGATGAAATTGTTACCGCCCTTGATCTGAGTACAGATGCTGAGCTAACTGAACTTCGCGAGAAGCTTGATCAGCAGATAGAGCGTCATTCAACGTTGGTTGGTAGGCTCTCTGGCCGATTGCAAAGGTTGTTGATGGCTGAACAACAACGGCATTGGATGTTTGATCTCGACGAGGGTCAACTCGATACATCGCGTTTAACCCGCGTTGTCACTCAACCGCTAGCAGCATTGTCTTTTAAAGCCGAAAGTGAGCTGAAGTTCAAAGACACAACAATTACGCTGCTGGTCGATAATTCGAAATCAATGTTAGGTAAGCCAATCACCATTGCTGCATCGTGTGCCGACTTACTTGCGCGCACATTGGAGCGTTGTGGCGTTAGTGTCGAAATTCTAGGGTTCACAACCACTGAGCTGCACGGTGGATTAACGGTAGAGCAATGGCAAAGTAAAGGTGGTGTTGAAAACCCAGGTCGGCTTAATGGTTTGCGGCATATCATTTATAAATCTGCAGACACGCCGTATAGAAGTGCGCGAAAAGGTCTTGGATTAATGCTGCGAGGCGACATTTTAAAACAAAATATTGATGGGGAAGCGTTGCTCTGGGCTCAATCGAGAATAAGGCGCCGCCCAGAACAACGTAAAATCATAATGATGATTTCTGATGGTGCGCCTATCGATACCAGTACGATGTCTGCTAACCCCGGAAACTATTTGGTCGATCACTTGCACAAAGTGATTGGCGACATTCAAAAACAAAGTGACACTGAATTAGTGGCTATTGGTATTGGCCATGATGTGTCTGTGTACTACGAAAAATCGATAACAATCTATGATGTTAAAAAACTAGGACGAGCCATGCTTGCTCAGCTTAGTGAATTGTTTCGCGAAGGCTCTGGCAGAGGGTCATGACCCGCCAATAGCAGTTGGTCATTATTTAAGTTAGCGCTAAGTGAAGACAAGCGATTACCCAATTCTTTCTCTAGTAGTGCGCTATCAATCAACGCTTGCTGTTCGCTCTTTAGTTGGTTCTTAGATCGCTCCATGTATTGGCCGAGCGCGCTTTCTGTTAATAATGTGGTAACCGATAGCATGGCCGGTGCAATGATAAGGTCCGCTGCAGCTAGACCACCCGATTTCACCGCCAACACGACTGCCGCCGCATCGGTTGACACTCTCGCTGCGCGTAAGGTATTTAACAACGCAGGTTGAGATTGCAGCTGCCCGTAAAGCTGTTGAGCTGCTGCCTCAATTTTTGGTTCGAACTCTTTTTGAACCTCACTGGCGCGCTGTGTGTAGCGTTCGCGAATATCCAGTTTTTGTTCAGTAATGGCTTTTTGCATGCTTGACCAGAACGCTTGTGTGTCTTGCGTTTCTTGTAGCTGTACCAGAATGTGCCCCTGCAGAGAGGTCAGTGTTTGTTCCAGAATAAGATCGAGCACCTCGAGTTCTTGGTCGGCAGGTTCAGCGATGCGTTGTGTCATGCTTTTGCCAATGCCAAACAGTTTTCTCGCCGGCCAGGTGACCAAGTTTCGAGTGGCTACGAGGGTTCCAGCCAAGCCCGGTATTTCAAGCAGTGTTAATAGTTCTGCAATAGCCTTGTTAAACGTATCGTACTTTTGCGGGTTGTTGAGGTAGCGGGTAGCGTAGCGATCCTTTGCATCTGCAATAGCTGTATCAACCGCATGTTGCCAACTATTTTGTGCATCGCTTTCAAGTTCAATGGGTGCCATCCATTCTGGCCAATGGTCTTCAATAAATTGATTGATGTGTAGGTTTTGTCCCGAGCGATCAGTTTCGCTGGCGTGGCGTTGTAGTAACGCCCTCAATGCGTTGCGTGTATCTGCATCGATGTTAATGGCGTGATCGGTATTGTCGGTTGCATCGTTTCTGACAAACGGCAACGCAATAATATCTGGAACATCGGCGTCGTTCGTTGTGCCAAATTGTTCGTTGTGCCGACGCTGAAACGAATCCACTACCGTCTGACGATCTTTTTCATCCAGCTTGTTAATGCACACGAATAGCGGTTTGCCTAGACGCCTAACCAGACGCAGCATGTCCCACACACTTTTGTCGGCATACTTGTCTTTACTGACCATCAATACCAGCACGTCGGCCATGGCGACAGATTGAAGAACCGCACCTCGATAACCGCTAGATTCTATCGAGTCAAAATCGGGTGAGTCCCAAACAACGCCTTGATCAATCAAGCTGTTTTGACCAGCTTGAACCGTTTCAAGTAAATAGTGTTGAAGGTTCTCAGCACTCAGCTCTGAGGAATGCACGCGAATGAGTGGTAGCATTAATTCGGTAAGCGATGTCAGTTGCGCATCGTCAACGTTCGTGGCAAAACCCTGTGCGTGAACGGTGTATCCGGCCAGTGCGCTAATGCCCGCCGCATTGGTGTCGAGAAGCAGGTTGCATAGGGTGCTTTTGCCGGCCTGTGTTGGGCCAATGACAACTACTTGCAAAGGGTGATCGGGGACGGACCGATTAAGTGATTGTTTGTCGAGTGCGGCATCTGCAAGCCTCAATGTGTTGTAGCTATCGATGAGGTTGGCGGCCTGTGGATCACCGCTGTTTATTGCGCGTGTGTAGCGTGCCAGCAGATCTGCAACGGAATTGTTCATGATACGGTGCTCGGATTGACCAGAAAGTCGAGAACTATTCCTATGAACACGGTCATACCTAGGTAGTGGTTATTGAGAAAGGCCTTGACGCATTGTACCGGGTCGCGAGTTTGTGTGATTCGATTTTGGTAGATCACAAAGAACACGGCAGCGAACAAACTTAAGTTGTAGATGCTGCCACGCATGGTGCTCATGCCGACAAAAAACATGATGAGGAGTACGGCCAGCTGAAGGCAAAAAACAATTCGTAGCTCATTCGCGCCAAACAAAATAGCCGTCGATTTCATGCCCATTTTTATATCAAACTCTCGATCTGCAATGGCATAAACTGTGTCGTAAGCTATTGCCCAAATGACTGCCGCTAGAAATATGCACCAAGCCAGTGGCGGAACTGCATTGATTTGCGCGGCAAAGGCCATAGGTACGGCAAATGCGAATGCCAACCCGAGAAACGCTTGCGGCCAGTAGGTTACACGTTTTGTGAATGGGTAAATGACGGCCAGTGCTAGCGCAACAAACGACATCATAATGGTGAGCTTGTTAGTGAACAGTACCAAGACAAACGCCAGTAACATTAATATGGCAGTGGCGCACAAGGCTTCAGTTGGTGATAAAGCGCCAGTGGCCAATGGTCTTGTGCTGGTTCTGGAAACATGGGCATCAAGCTCCCGGTCGGCATAGTCGTTGATAGCGCAACCGGCGGAGCGCGTGAGGATAGTGCCTAAAACGAAAATGACAAGATTGGAAATATCAGGCACACCGCTGGCTGCAAACCATAGCGCCCACAGCATTGGCCATAGCAGTAGGTATATTCCAATGGGTCTATTTAGCCTTGTAAGGCTAAGCAAGTGAGGCAGTTTTTCGCGCAGTGGATAATCGATCACTCGAATCTCGGTTAACGGTTGGCACCTCGCTATAGTAGCTGCTTTGAGGTCTGTGTGTGTTTTGCAAGTTGCATAAACTACACTGTGATTTGGAACTAATAATAAATTTTTAACGGAACAGTTGATATGGCATACGATTACGATTTAATAGCAATTGGTGGTGGTAGCGGTGGAATCGCCTTGTCTAACCGAGCAGCAAGCTATGGTGCGCGATGCTTGATCATTGAAAAAGACACAGTCATGGGCGGCACTTGTGTTAACCGCGGGTGTGTGCCGAAAAAAGCAATGTGGTATAGCGCCGATATGGCGCACCAAATACGTAATGCCCCAGCTTATGGTTTTGACGTTGCACAAGCAAAGTTTGATTGGAACACATTTGTCGGCAAGCGTGAAACCTACATTAGCAATATCAATAAGTACTACATAACGTCGTTTGAAAAAAACGGTGTTGATGCCTTGTTCGGCACAGCAAAGCTGATCGATAAAAATACAGTTGAAGTCAACGGCAAGCAATACTCGGCAGAACGGATTGCGTTGGCACCAGGCGGCACACCGACAGTGCCTGATATTCCAGGTAAAGAGCTAGCCATAACGTCCGACGGTTTTTTCGAACTGGAAAGCCAGCCGAATAAAGTGCTTGTATTGGGTGCCGGTTATATCGCAGTTGAGCTTGCTGGCATGCTGCAGGCCTTGGGCACTGATGTAACTTTGGGTGTTCGAAAGAAAACCTTTCTGCGCGACTTTGAAGATATTTTATATAACAATCTTTCCGATGCTATGTTGGCAGACGATGTCACCATCGCAACCGAATTCACTGCAGCTAAAATAGAAAGTGTTAATGGAAAATTAAATGTTCATGGCGAAGCAGGCCAGGTACTCGAGGGATTCGAAGAAGTTATTTTTGCCATTGGACGCACCCCTTCCACCAGTGAGCTTGGTTTGGCAGAAGCGGGGGTCACAATGGATGCACGCGGCTACATACCAGTAGATAAATTTCAAGAAACCAATGTTTCAGGCATTTTTGCGTTAGGTGATGCAACAGGACAGGCGGAACTCACACCCGTTGCAATTGCGGCTGGTCGTCGAATGGCAGATCGCATTTACAATGGGCAAACAGATCGACACTTACGTTACGAGAACATTGCAACAGTTGTGTTCAGCCATCCTCCCATTGGTACGATAGGTTTAACCGAAGCGCAGGCTCGCGAGCAGTTTGGTGATGAGGTTAAATCGTACGAGACAAGCTTTAATCCCATGTATATGGCATTCACCGATCACAAAGTAAAAACGGCAATGAAACTCGTTGTGGTAGGAAAAGAAGAGCGTGTCGTTGGGTGCCACATGATTGGTCTGGCTGTAGATGAAATGCTGCAAGGATTTGCGGTAGCAATCAGTATGGGTGCGACTAAACGCGATTTTGACGATACCATCGCAATTCATCCAACAAGCTCTGAAGAGCTGGTAACAATGCGATAGTTCGGCTGGCGGCTAAAAGGCATGTAACCCTCTCATGTCAGTAGAACGTGAACTGGTTATCATAAGCTCGCGTTAACAGCGTTCGTTGTTTAAAGGCTGGTGTGTCGAAGCCGTCATCTATTGTGAGCATTGTGACGGCTTTCTTGGCTGAAACGGGCTCACCTCTTCACATAATATGGGCTGTAGGGTCATACCTGCAGCCATTTTTTTTGCCTAATTCTTTGTTCAAAGAGCTAATTCACGTTCGTCGGCTCAACCGAAGCTCTCACTGGTCGATATTTCTCTGAGGCACCCCCGTTTTTTGTAGGCTTTGCAATCAGGGACGCAACTAGTATGTACCCCAATTTGAAGAACAAGCGCGGCTTTTCGCTTATCGAGCTAATGGTGACATTAGCCATCGGCGGAATTTTGCTTGCGGTTGGCTTGCCATCCTTTAAGGATTTCATGGCCAACAGTGAAATGGCGGCCACCAATAACGCGCTGGTGTATTCGGTTCAAGTGGCACGTTCGACTGCGTTGGAGCGATTAGTGCCGACGGGTGTTTGTGTTAGTAGCAATCCAATGGATGACGACGCGAGTTGTGATGCAACAGCAGATTTCAACAAAGGCTGGATTGTTTACGCTGACGATGACGGTGACGGTACCCGTGATATTGGCGAGGACATATTGAATCGAAAGGAGGCGCCTGGCGATGCATTTGCATTTACGCCGGCGGCTGTCTTCGAATCTCAAATTTATTTTAACGATTCTGGTAGCAGTATCAATGTGGCTGGTGTACCTATGTCGGGGACCATCGACATTGATTACGGTGATGGTGTCCAAAAAAGACGAATTTCGGTGTCGGCTAATGGACGAGTGAGTACCGAAATACAATGAGCACTTACAAAAACAGTCATGGTGAAATAGCGCTGCCACATAAGCGTCGCCAATCCGGTCTTGGCATTGTTGAAGTGCTCGTGGCGTTAGTGATTGTATCGGTCGGCGTGTTGGGCATGGCCAGTCTGCAGCTTACAGGTATGAAGCATAGCTCAGGTGGGTTCAACCGATCAAAAGCGCTGTTGTTTGCGCAAAGTATGGCCACGCGTATGCGGATTAATGATGTCGCTGCAGACTTACAAGATTATGACGGTTTCGACTCTACTGGCTTTTCCTGTAATGCGGTGCCTGCGCCGTATTGCCAAGCCCGTAAAGGTGCCGCTGCCGCTGCCTGTACACCCACGGAGCTAGCAACGTTCGATAAATTCTCTGTAGCTTGCGGTGACGTAGGTATTAATGGCGCAGAGAAGGGTGTGATCGGTTCGCTGCCTAATGGGACTTTAACCATTACCTGCCTTGACTCGCCTTGTGATCCAGGCGATGCATATGAAGTCAACGTGTCTTGGACAGAAGGTCGTTCAAGAACCGTTGCTGATGAGTTGGTGACCAAAAGGGTACAAATGAGGTTGAAGCCATGAAGCATGCAGCCTTAAAAACAAGTCAACGTCAATCGGGTTTGTCGTTGGTTGAAATGATGATTGGCCTTGTTTTGGGTTTGATCATTGTAAGCGGTTTGTTTAATACCTATTTGGGTTCAACACGTTCATCTCGTTTTAGCCAAGGTTTGCAGGAAATTCAAGAGAACGGTCGTTACGGTATAACGACATTGCAACGAGGTATTCGTCTGGCAGGTTATACACCTGATGGCGATATCAATGCGCCACTAGATGTGCTCAATAGCAATAATAATCAGATTGTTGTGCAGTTAAAAGATACTCGCGATTGCAACGGAGGACTCACTACCGCGTCGAATGGCATTGCCGTTAATACCTACGCTCACAATGCAGCAGATAGAACGATCACTTGCGAAGGCAATAGTGCGGGCGCTCAGCCAATGGAAGTGGTAGAAGGTATCGATGCTGTACGTTTCTTATGGGGCATCTCTACCGATGGGGACGAAGTTCCTGAGCAATATATACCGTACTCTGCAACGATAAATCCGAGTGAAGTTGTTGCCATGCGTGTGGCAATTTTGGTCAGTTCGAGCGACCCAATTCGTTCGCGAGCCACCCAGGAGACGCATGTATTGTTTGATAGCGAAGTGCCTATTACTCCTGCAGATAAATTCGCTCGCAACGTGTTTACGACAACCGTAAAGTTACGCAACAAACCTAAATCCAATCCTTGATACTTGAACAGGGCATCGAGAAAATAGTCATGACACAGTTTAAAAACCATAAACAGCAGGGCGCGGCTCTAGCGATCAGTTTGATCTTGCTAGTTGCCATGACGATTCTTGGTGTTGCCACCTTGAACGGAACTCGGCTGGCAGAAAAAGTATCCAGTAACGCGCAGCAAAAAGCGATTGTGTATGAAACCGCAGAATCGGTCATCAATGCAATTTATGATGATCGTGCGTCACTGCCTACAAGGCTGGCTGAAAGTATGTCGACTCGAATCGACCCACCGGCGGTACCCCAGAATCTTGAATCTGATGTTATCGAGCAGGAACTCGATCAGACAAACACCTTTGGTAAGTCAGTTGATGTCAATGCTGACGCAGAAATACAATATTGCTTACAACAACCAAGAGAAGGCAATGAGATCGGCAGTAATACAGATCTTATCGGGTATCACCACGACATAAGAGTGGTGTCTACCATCGACAACAGCCGCGCGCGGGCTGAACATGTGCTGCGCATTGAAACTGGCGGGCCCAAACAGGATTATAAGGGTAACTGTAATACTCCTGGTAAGTAAGCCAAATAATGTAACTTTTTGGCTTTACGAAAACAAAAAATATGTGCAGGTATGCGCGGAGAAATATGAATGTCGATTAAAATTATAAGAAAGAAATCGGGTGGCTTCTCGTTAATTGAGTTAATGATTACCGTTGCTATCATCGGCATCATTGCAGCCGTTGCTCTGCCGAGTTACACAAAGTACATGGAAAAAACGCGTCGCTTGGATGCCACCAGTTTTTTAATCGAAGTGGCGGGTGAACAGATCAGATTTTTCTCTGAGAACAACCGATACGGCGCAACCATGGCAGAGCTTGGTTTTGGGACTGCCGATACGGCAGATTCTGAAGACGGGCACTACATCGTTAGTATCACACCCAATACAGCAAGGTCGTCTTACGTGCTTACCGCCGCGCCGGTCACTGGCGGATTGCAGGATGATGATACTGAATGTGCTTCTTTTACTTTAACTTCTTCAGAGCAAAAAGGTGTCACTGGTACCTCTGATGCGCTTGGTTGCTGGTAGTTAAAAAATACCTGGGATTTTGGGGTTTCCTCGATAGTCCATTTATTGATATTCCCTTTCCCTATTTCAACGAATTAGTTGGCGAGCGAGCCAACTAATTCTCTGTCGTGACTCACGAGCAAGACCGAACAGAACAGCAATAATACGTGGCTATGAGATATAGTTGCTAACGTTGTATCGACATGTCTTTTGGGCTTGCCAGTACCAAAGACCAATAAGGTGTTGCATCAGGTTCGTTCGATAATGTGCAAGCCATGCCTATTTTGCTGGTGCCACTGGTGAGCATTTGATTGCAATCGGTTTGTATATCAAGCCAATAATTTATTATTTCAGCGGTGGTTTGCGCACCAGAGCCGATACTTTCTAAAACCGTACTGGCCTCAAACTCAACGAGTTCTACCCTCTCAGTACTGGTTAGTCCATTGCTGCCCTGGAAAAGCTCGAATCGATTCTTAGCCATATCCTGGCTATGTGTTTGACTGGCTGATGCGAGTTTTTCATCCCAGACGAGACGCATACGATTCTGTGATTGCATATTGTTGGAACAGGCCCGCTGTGTGCTGCGTAGTTCATTTATGATGCGAGGGGCTCGATCGCGAATACTACCCGCAGCCTCACATTGTTTTGGCTCGTTACAGGTATCACCGGCAGCGCAACTCGTTTGATAGAAGACACAGGCGTATTCGCCACAGAGTTGCACGGCCCCGTCGCAGGCGATAAGTGAGCTAACACTAAGCACTGCAATTGTTGTAGCGCGTTTTATACTGTGCGATTGCCATATTTTACGTGGCAACTGACAAAATTTATTAACAACCATACTATGCAGTTTACCCTTCCACGCTGCAGGCTTCATAAAAAAGCCGAGCGTATTGCATCTGTTCGTACCTGCATTGGTGCAAATACCCTCACTTTTAGCTGCACCAGCGCTTTGCGGTTACGAGTCACGGCAAACCGCATTACCAAGTCGATACAACAATGAATACTGCTGGACTCTATCTAATAGCCATATTGATCTGGGGCTCTTCATGGTTTGTTATTACGTTTCAAATCGGTGTGGTACATGAGGCTGTCGCTGTTTTTTACCGGTTCTTGCTAGCAGCATTGCTGATGCTGTTGTACTGCGTGATTTCGAAACGGCGTTTGCGGTTCAGTGTAAAGCAACATGGTTTTATCGCTTTGCAAGGCAGTTTTCTTTTTTGCCTAAATTATGTGTTGATTTATTACGGCACAGCGTATATTTCCTCTGGATTAGTCGCCGTCGTTTTTTCTACATTGGCTATTTGGAATATCTTTAACGGTGCGGTGTTCTTGAAAAAGCCGGTTCAGCCATTGGTGTTGCTTGGTGCAATGATTGGGCTTACCGGAATCGCGTTAGTGTTTGGTCATGAGTTTGTGATTGCACAAAATTCTGCAAAATCTGCCGACATCTGGACGGGCCTGGTGTTGGTTCTGCTTGCGGCATACAGCGCATCGTTAGGCAATATCATATCCGCTAGAAATCAAGCGGATGGGTTGCCAGTATTGCAAACCAATGCATTCGGTACGCTGTATGGCAGTTTGATTTTATTTTTCTACGCGTTAGTTGTAGGAGCGGATTTTAATATTGAGTGGACAGTGCCTTTTGCGATATCGCTTGTCTATCTCAGTGTTTTTGGAACTATCGTTGCGTTTGGTGCATATTTAAGTCTTATTGGCAAAATAGGCGCAGATAAAGCTGCGTATGCCATGGTGGTGTTTCCGGTTGTCGCACTCATCATTAGCACCGCGTTCGAAGGTTTTGTTTGGTCGCCCTTGGCATTGATTGGGGTGGGGTTGGTTGTGGTAGGAAATATTGCTGTTATTGGTGGTGTACATATTGTTCGGTGGTATCGACGAACATGGGGTGGGGTGAAAGGTAAGTTGGGCTAACTGCTTATGTGATAGGTCTGTCCAATTGCTCTATTAGGCTACTGGCATCGTTTTGATGCCAGTAGCTTGTAACATTCGTAAAACCAACCAACTTAAGCTGGTTGTATACGAAATATAGTTAGTCTTTTAGTACGAAAGACACTTTCATAGTCACTCGGTACTCAGAGATTTTGCCACCTTCTACCATTGCTTTTTGGTCTTTGACCCAAACACTTTTAATATTCTTCAGTGTTTTGTCTGCGCGCTTTACACCTTCGTTGACCGCGTCGTCAAAGCTTTTGGTTGAAGAAGAAATAATTTCAGTAACTTTTGCAACTGACATAACAACATCCTTTTTTACAAATGAATTAAAGTAAGAGCACCAGCAGTGCCCGCGTGGCACATTATATCAGTCAGGCGACGAATCGATTGCAATATGAAAGATACACTCTCATCCAAACCAGTTAGTCAGTCAGTGTTCGACGAACCAATTTCCAGGCTGAATACAAACAGCATAAAGTGGGACAAGTACGCCGGTAGAGACGTCATTCCTATGTGGGTGGCCGACATGGACTTTGCTATTGCGGAACCAATTCAACAAGCGCTAGCCGATAGGTTGGCGCACCCCGTATTCGGCTACACAGTGGCAGGCGATGGTCTACAAGATGCCATAGTTGCTCACATTCAGAAAGAGTACGACTGGACCATTAAAGCAGATTGGTTAGTTTTTTTACCGGGTGTTGTTCCGGGGCTTGCGGTTGGTTGTCGCGCGTTTTGTCAGGATGACGATCAAATCATGGTTAACCCGCCCATCTACCATCACTTTTACGATTCCCATGAAGGTAAGCGCCAGTCCTTAGTCAAAGTGCCTTTGCACAAAGCTGCCGGCCGTTGGACTTATGATTTACAAAGCATGCAGGCGGCTATTAATCCTGGCATGACGATGATCATGATGTGTTCTCCACACAACCCGACAGGAACTGTATTTACTGCAGGCGAGCTAAAGGCGGTTGGTGACATGTGTGCAAAAAACGATATGACCATCGTTTCAGACGAGATACATTGTGACCTTGTTATTGATGGGAAGTCTCGACATTTACCAACGGCTGCCGCATGCCCAGAACACGCTGATCGAATCATTACATTAATGAGTGCGAGTAAAACGTGGAATTTAGCTGGTCTCAATACATCGTTTGCCATTATCTCTGATCCGAAGCGGCGTCAGCAATTTGTCGATGCCTGCCAGTCCATTGTGCCGATGACACCACCCTTAGCGCTAGTAGCAACGGAAGCTGCCTATACCGTCGGTGATGAATGGCGGCAGGCGTTGTTGGGTTATCTGAAATCTAACTATGAACGAATAGAGCGTGAGCTTGAGACCATACCGGGCCTAACTCTTGAGCCACTGCAAGCTACCTACCTAGCTTGGATTGATGCAACAGAGCTTGGCTTAGAAAACACGCAAGCGTATTTTGAAGATCATGGTATCGGACTATCTAGTGGCGAGCAATTTGGACAACCGAATTACGTGCGCTTAAATTTTGCGTGTGCAGCGTCTGTGCTGGACGAAGGGCTTGCGAGGATGCGCACTGCTGTGGCGGCACTAGAGCGATAATTATTGGTGTCGGTTTAGGGCTCGTAATTGAGTTGTGAACTATTTAACAGATAACGCTTATTAAATACCCTCTAGCATACTGGCCAAAAGCCTAGGAGGCTGTTTTTACTTGTGACAACGCTTGCTATGTGCAATATTAGTGCGTCTAAAATTGACTTTCGAAATAATCGAGAAAACTAGGCTAATGCGGAGTATTGACAAGCAGCTTGGAAAACGCCGTGGCAAAACAAGACGACTTTGTTTCTCGCTTTGGCTATGCCTAAGCTTTTTTCCTGCACTTTCCTATGCAGAATTTGTAGCTCTGGTCATCGGTAACAATAATTACTCCACAGCACCTCTGCTAAACCCTGCCAACGATGCCAAGGTTGTAGCCAAAATATTCGAGCGCATGGGCTATGACCATGTCGAACTTCTGATTAATGCGAACACTACCGATCTGGACGTAGCGTTAAAGCAGTTTAGTGTGAAGGCAGAGGTCGCTGATGTTGCCGTCATATATTACGCGGGTCATGGTGTTCAAATTGACGGACGCAACTATGCGGTCCCCTTAGATGTGGCACTCGATTACAAGCGCGATGTCAACAAACTAGTAAGTCAGCAAGATCTTACGGACGAAGTCGCTCGGGCTCAACGCTTTGGGCTTGTCATCTTAGATGCCTGTCGTGATAATCCGTTTGCAAAGAGAATTGCATCTACACGAAATCGCTCGTCCGCCTCAAGAGGGTTAGCTCGAGAGCGAGATACTGCAATTAACACCGTGGTGGCTTACGCAACGGCTGCGGATGACACAGCGGCAGATGGTGATGGCGCCAACAGTCCATACACTGCAGCACTGATAGAGCATATGGACGACCCGACAGTCGAGCTTTATCAATTGCTAGGAAAAGTAAAAGACTCCGTGTTCAACGAAACAGACGGTGAGCAGCAACCATCGTTTTATACCGCGCTCGGTGGAGAGCGCTATTTTCTGCATCCAAAGGGTTACGATTTAATTTCTGAGCGTGACGAATGGCTTGATACAACGGATATAGACACTGTCGCTGGCTACATGAGTTTTTTGGATTCGTTTCCTGAAGGTAAATATGCTGGTCGGGCGGAACGAGAATTGGAAAAATTCTCACGCTTGCAGAACGCTTCCATTACGATCGATGATTTGTATCTTGTGTCTTCACAGTTTGAGAATTTGCGCAAAAGTTTCCAACAGAAAAAATGGTCGACCTTATTGGTTAGCTCGACTGTATCCGATAGCGCTCGTACAAAGATTGCCCGCCTAAAAGAAAACCAATCAGACTTAAACTTTACGATAGAGAATGTGCGTGCTCGAGAAAAGACGCAAACTATCTATGCCGATATTGTGGCGCAAAGGCTCTCCGACGGTATTGAGTATGAGACTTTTCCATTGTCGGTAAACAGAAATATCAAAGGTGCTTGGTCTTTGCCGTCCTGGTGATGTTAGTTAGGTTTAAGCGATAATATAAACATGATCAAATCCCAATTAATCATATGGACTTTAGTGCTCGGACAACTGTTAGGTCTGTTATCGCATTCAGTAGTGATGGCACAAACTGCTGCATCCTCTGTTGATAAATTCCCAACCATTGAATACGACCCAGCAGAGACATCTGTTAATGATCCTTTCACGTTCGTCGCAGTTGTTACTGATGATGCTAGCGTTGCGAGTGTGGTTTTGCAATACCGTTTTAGCGAAGAGAGTGAATTTCGCGGGATAGTGATGAGGGTTGCACCAGACGGACGCACCTACACTGCAAGGCTACCATCAGTTGAACGACGAGAAGGAATCGTTAAGTATTTTTTCGTTGCGAACGACGATCAAGGGAATGCACAAACGAGCGATTTTCCGTTTGATCCTGCCTCTCGAACAATTACCGCTGCAGATGCGCTTGCTGCGGCAAATGTGTCGGGTAGCGACGCAAGCGCATCAGAGCCGGGTAAGACTTCTAGAAAATTTAAGCCACTTTACGTATTGCTCGGTGTTCTAGCGGTTGGTGCGATTGTCGGTGTAGCGGGTGGTAGCACCAGCGGTAGTAGTAGTACAGACTGCGCCACTGAAGGTTGTACGATAAGTTTGGTTCTTCCCCCGCCATCTAATTGATCGGACTAATGATTCCAACTCTGATTTTAAACGTGATTCGGTTATTGACTATGCGTAACGTAGCCCATTTATTAAGGCTGTTGGCAGTGAGTTGTTTGCTAGTCGGATGTACCGAGATCAATAATGTTAATGATCGATCAGACAAATCTAAATCGGCGGTAGGGCTGGGTCAAACACCTAGCATATTAACGCGTGCGGTAGACTCAAGTCAGCTCAGGCCAATCGTCACCATGAACTGGTTAGTTGTTGCCGCCACACGTGGTGGCGATGAGAACTGGTTTCTGAATTACGAACTATTTGATACATCGCTTAAGTTAGAAATGCGCTGGGTCGAGAACTATAACGGCCAGGAGCTAACGCTGGCGTCGTGGTCTGGTGATTTTAATAACATCACGTCAGATAGCAGCTTTATGATTCCAGTAGATGGGTATAAAACAGATAGCCACGATAACGATGAGGACGGTATCAGCAATTTGGCAGAACGAATTGCTAATACTGACCCTTATGGTGTCGAATATTCTGCCGGTGATATTCGTGGGGTCTGGGTTGGTGAGTGTAAACCTGACGCAGAAGATGACGGAACCTTTGATCAATTATCAGTAACTTTCGGCCTCACCGATTACCAATTATCTGCGGTTTCATACGTACACCCAACCACCTGTAGTGGCGACCGAACGATAACCGTGAATTTATTTGGAAACTATACTGTAAAGGATGACGTCACCGAATTCACTGATGGAGATGCAAACCATCTCGATATTGTTCACAGTAGCGCAACGCTAACTATTGGTGCTGGTACGAGTGAGATCTTTGCAAGTCAAGGAATTACTTTGCAGGAATTTGCTACAGAGAAAGGCCTAGGTAACGTTAACGATTTACCACTGAATAGTATTGAAGCACCGGATAGAATATTTACTATTTTCCGTATAAATTCGAACAAATTTGTCACGGGTATTGATTCAGGTCTGAACAATGGTTTGAGCACCACTCGTCGACACACCATGCTTGATCTTACTGACGAATACATCAAGCTATAGAGCTACTGGTACCTACTGATTTATGTCGGCAATAAAATAGTTGAATCATCCAGCGCTTTGATGAAGTTCATGGTCATACGTGCAGTCGCGCCCCATAACGTTTCTCCATCGAACTCGTTATAAACGATTATCGGATGACGCTGGGCCGTTTGTGGGTCGAGATCAGTGCGAGCTCGCATTGTATAATTTGCTTCATCTCTTAGCCAGTCCAGCGGCATAAGGAAGGCGCGTGCAACCTCCGATGTTTCAAGCCGTAAATTGGATGGCCACTGCACAATGCCAACGATTGGTGTTACACGGTAATGACTAATGGTGTAGTAATCACCCAACTCTGCAATTACCTTTATACGATCTGCAGTGATACCTATTTCTTCTTCTGTTTCACGAAGAGCGGTGTCGGTGGCAGTATTGTCCTCTATCTCTTGTGCGCCTCCTGGAAAGGCCACTTGCCCACTGTGCCTATCTCGGTCGTCTTTTGCTCGGCGAATAAAAAGTATGTGCCATTGTTCTGAGGTTCTAATGAGTGGGATGAGAACCGATGCCGTGCGCTGTTTAGTGGAATTTTTGACATACTCAGCCGCACCATTTTCGGTGTCAGCGTTTCGATGCAGTGCGCCTGCGTCGGCGTGCGCGAGTATTGGGAAGTCTTTTTCTATCATTAGTTAAATTATAGAGCAATCGCCGCTTTCGCGTTACCGGATAGAAACAATAAATAGTTTAGTAGCGGTCACTCGCAAGATGCCCGAATAAGCGAACATTCTGATATTTATCACGAACTAACACCTTTTCGCGTTGCATTCCTTCGTATTGAAACCCATTGTTGAGTAGCACACGATTAGATGCGTCATTGCCGTCAATAGTCCATGCTTCTAATCTATTCAACGATAAGTGATTGTATGCATGGCTAATAACTACGCCAAGAGCTTCAGTTGCATAACCTTGACCCCAATAACTTGGGTGCAGCTCATAGCCTAGTCGGCCACAATTGGCCTTTTTTTCGATGCTGTTTATTCTGATTGAACCGATGATAGCGTTATCTGACTGTGGGTCAGACGTGGTGCGAATACCAATATTTCTATCCACTTCGATTTTAGTCTTCAAGCAAATTAACCAAGCCGCACCGATATCACGAGAGTCGAGTTTTGACATCCATCGAACAAATTGTTCGCTGCGTTTAAAGGTCGGCTTATAAGGTAGATCGGAAAAGTGGCATATTTCCGTGCAAGACAAAATGTGGTGGTAGCTTGCTGCATCTTTGAGCTGTGGCTTTCGCAATAGAAGCCGGTTGGATTCTATTGGTAGAAAAGTGTTTTTTCTAAACAGTTTCAATTATCTACTCACCTAACTGAGCCGGTTGCGCGTTGTTCCACAACGCTTGCAACGTTCTACCGTTACAAGCTTTCCAGACTTTACATCAAACTGTTGATCTTTCACCACATCCCATTTGTGATGATTGTTCTTACACATAATATTGCCCCGTTCAGGCTTTTTTTTCTTAAACGGCAGTATGTTAGTCATGGTGTCTGTGTAAGGTTGCATCTTAGGTTGAGCAATTGACCCAACTGGTTTGTCGTTAATTTCGCTTCTTTTTTACCACATGTTGCAGCGGACTGATATTGATCTCTTCTATAACCGCATTGTTCGGCGCATTTAAAATGCTCATCACAGCTTGAGCAACGTCATTCGCTTGCAATGCGTTTTGACTGGCATCACCAGGTTCAAAATTAAGTTCATCAAAAAATCCGGTACGAACCATACCTGGATTGACTAAACCTACGTGACAATTAGTTGCTGCACATTCAAACCGTAGCGCTTGCGCTGCTCCTCTAATGCCAAATTTGGCAGCACTATAGACACTGCCGAATCGTCCACCCTGTAGCGCTGATTCAGATGCGATGAATATGATATCACTGCGTGAATGTTGCTTCATTCCTGGTAGCAGTGTTTTAAGCAGCACCAGTGGCGTGACTAAATTAAGCTGTATGTTCTGTTGAATCTGCGTTGCCGAGAAGTTTTCCAACGCGCCAAATTCACCGCTACCTGCATTGCAAATGATGGCATCAATTGAATGTGAATTAGCACTCGAGGTTCGCATGGCTTTGTTCAGGCTTTTTGCAAACAGCTCGACAGCATTAGCATCGGATAAATCGGTGGTGTGTTGTTCTAAACGCTCACGTTCATCTATTGTTGTCCGAGATGCGCCAATAACAGTGTGTCCGCTAAGCAGCAGCGCGTCGGTTATAGCCAAGCCAATTCCTTTTGAATGTCCTGTTACGAGAATGGTTCTCATGTCACGCTCACGCACGGAAAGTACTGCTCTGGTTGAATGAAGTTCTGTAGTTGTGTTTCGCAGTAGTTCAATAACTGGCTTTCGGTTTGTGCATCGTAAGACAGCATGTTGTCTCGCATGCTCATGTTTGCGGCCAGTAGTTTTGATTCTGGATAGAGTCGAATCATTTTTTTGAAAAACGGTTTAGGTAACCTGAATGGCCCAAGGCTCACTGAATGAATAGAGTTTGAATTGAGCTCACTAAAAACCTGATCAAACATCTCAGAATAGAGTTGTTCGAAGTTGTCTGCTTTTAGTAATGGGTCGAAACGCAGGCCAATTTTCCAACCGTGCTCTTGCAGTGATTTTAACGCACTGATTCGCTTGGCTAGTGATGGTGTCTTGTGCTCTTCTGCGCTAACGACGTCTCTTGGCGACAAGCTATAAGCAATAACACAGTTGTCGATAGCCGGGCGCGCTAAAAGGTTTCTAATTTGTGTGCTTTTAGTTCTTATTTCCAACATAGCGTTGGGCATAGTGCTAAACGCGTCCAGACAAGATTCAATGAAGTGTGTCATTGGTTCTAATGCAAGTGAGTCGCAATCGTAGCCAGAAAAATACCAACTAGGTTGGTCGTGGAGCTGCGCCTGATTTTTAATGTCGTTGAAAAAATCATCATAATTGACGAAAACAACATAATTAGCTGACCGATACATACCCTGCAAAAAGCAGTACCGACAATCGTAAATGCAATTGAGCATGTGTGAAAAATAATAATTATGCTCACCTCCAATATGATAACCAGGCGGTGTTGGTAAAACATGTTTACCGTGTTTTTGCGCAAGGATTAATGCAGGATTGTTTTTCTGTGTTCGAAAGTTTTGCGCTGGTGCGTTAAACACTTCGGTATATCGGTTTATGGGTACGTGGCGGGAATTGGGGTATTTTGCCAAAATGGCTTGTGTGCGAGGCAATGCCATAACCTCCCGTTCTATATAAATGGTGTCCATAGATTCGGCTTAGTCGCTGTGCTTGTGGATGGTTTTCGCCACGGTGTTAGTAACTGATGCGTGCATTGCTTATATCCGAAAGTAAGTGCTGCCGCACCGCTTTCGCCGATTTGAGGTTTAGCAGGCTTTGCGTCGATGGTAGCTCACCGCGAAGTGCGTTGTATCGATGAAGCAACTGTTTGAGCGTATGAGTTTCGGTTGTTGTGTAGTGCAGTTGATCAATCAAAGTGGTGCTAAGTGCATTGACTGATTTTGCACATGGCAAGGTGTCGAACGGTAGTGATTGCAGTAATTTTTCAACGACCGGTACTGCATTACCAATTTGCTCAACCACCGAAGTAGCATTGATCTGTTGAATGCCACTTTGGTTGTTGTCAGAAATCACTTTGATGCTGTGCACAAAAGCTAAGTCGAGTACTTTGGCTGCAGCATTGAATATGCCTGATGCTTCCATATCGAAAGCGTGTTCAGGTGAATAGTCGGTTGCTGGCGTATCAACACTCAACACTTGAACTGAGCTGACGCCGGCAAGTTTTCGAACCGGCGGTAAGTGGGGGAACCATTGTTGTTGACTGGCTTTATCTTGTACACCATGGGCAATCACCGTATCACCAATGGGCAAATCGCTGCCTGCAATACCAACATTGATGATAGCTGCCACATCTGGAAGGTATTGCAGCATCGCAGCTGTGCCGCTTGCAGCATTGAGTTTTCCAACACCGCACTGCAGCAAATACCCGCTATCACCGTGGTAAAGGCGTAAGTAAGGGTGGTTCATTGCGCTCAGGCCAAAGTACTTGATGAACGGGCGAGCTTCCGCCGGTAAGGCGACTATTAAACAGGATGGCAACATAACGAGTATTGTAACTGTTTGGCGCGCGGTGGCGTTGGCCGGTACACTAGGCACTATCCAATTAAAGAGCTTTTTTATCAATGTTAATCAGTAATCTAGAAATATTGCCAGACTATCGCATCGTCAAGCATATCGGGTTAGTGCAGGGCAGCTCAGTGCGTTCCAAGCATGTTGGGCGCGACATCATGGCCAGTATTAAGAATATTTTTGGTGGTGAATTAGAGGGGTATACCGAGTTATTGCACGAATCTCGTGAAGAGGCGACAGCCAGGCTCGTTGTGCAGGCGCAGGAGATTGGTGCTAACGCCGTATTAAATGTTCGCTACAGTACATCTAGTATTGCGGCTGGGGCTGCAGAAATATTTGTTTACGGGACCGCAGTGGAGCTTGAAAAGCGTGATTGAAATTGTCCTGTTTTTAATTTTTATGAGCTGTGGATTTGTATTTGGCCAAATTGCAGAAAAACGTCATTTTAAAAGTATTGTTGAACGCGAAAAGCAATTGAATGCCGTGCCGGCCATTGCTAGCCGCTATCCACCAGAAGATACCGCCTACCACCAGCAGTTAGTAGCGGGCAATGTGGTTGTCGCATCCGATTATTTTAAGACATTCACAGCTAGTCTCATCAATATATTTGGTGGCTCTATTACGCCTTTTGAGTCCCTACTCGATCGTGGACGACGTGAAGCGATTTTACGCATGAAAGCGGAGGCGCAAACACTAAATGCCGATATGGTCTTTAACGTAAAATTAGAGACCTCTAGGATAGCTGCAGGTAGAGCAGGTGCGATTGAGGTGTTGGCTTATGGCACGGCAATGATACCAACCGGCGCAATAAGTCGTGATGCCGCGCAGCCTGTCGTCGCTGAACTTTCGGTTACAACAAAACAAATTTAGCTATAAATCTACATGCGATACGAAAACCGACAAGCCCCAGAAGGCATCAACGTCAGACAGGTCAACCCATTCGCGCAATTCTTAAAATTCTTTCTAGCAACCATTATTTTTGTAGTCATCATCGTCGTTGTGTTGCAATTTGCCGGTGGTGCAATTGCAAAGCTCGTCCCGTTTAAATATGAATTGCAGTTAATGGAAAAAGTAGATGTGCCATTAAGTTCAGAAGGTGCCTCCCCTGAGATGATTGCCTACCTAAATGATCTTGCCAGTAGAGTCGGTCCTGGGCTGTCGTTGGATGAAGACATTGCGGTGCAGGTGCACTATAGCGATGAGTCTGTGTTTAATGCGTTCGCCACTATTGGCGGTAATTTACTGTTCTACCGTGGGTTGTTGGAAGAGATGCCACATGAGAATGCACTTGCGATGGTTATGGCGCATGAAATGGCACACGTTAATCATCGAGACCCGGTAGCGGCCCTTGGTGGAGGCGTTGCCAGTCTGGTTGCTATGTCTATGTTCACAGGTATGTCAGGGTTGGCAGAGCGCGTTATTGGTCAAACACACATGTTAACTGGCACGCAGTTCACTCGCCGTATGGAGACTTCAGCTGACAAGGCTGCACTTGGAGCCGTAAATGCGCTTTATGGTCATGTTAACGGTGCCGGTGCTTTGTTCGAAGTGATGGGAGATATAAAAGGCGACAATGACACCATTCCAGATTGGTTGGAAAAATTTGCTGTCACTCACCCGTTAAGTGACGATCGAATTGAAGCGGTAGAAAAACTAGCGACAGAAAATGGATGGAGTAATGATGGTGAATTAACACCGTTACCAAAAGAATTTGTGAAATGGCTTTTCGGGTGGTGATAAGTCAATTTAAAAACCATTGATATTTTTGTTATCACTGTAAAGCACCATCCAGTAGTTGGTCAATTTCGGAGGCTGCTCAATATAGGTCCGTAACGAAGATAAGTCCGTTTTGGACCTGAGTTGATGACAGTGTAATCAACTTAGTTGGCAGGTATCTGTCAGTAAGTAGGGACATGCACCTGTGAACTACGAATATTTGTGCCCTATCGCGAGAAGATCCCCGGTTTAGTTTCGAGTTCACAGGTGCGCTTGGGTTCAATAACGAATACTCAGGGCATGCCGTTACACCGGCTCACCTATATTGCCTTCGCAGAGCTCAAGCTGCATACCCCGTTTCCGGATTTTCGCATTAGAGGAGCATCTTGTGAATAGTAAAAACAGTGAGAGTTATACTGCTTATATTGGTATTGATTGGGCGGACAAGAAACACGGAACATGAATTAGTAGTTACGTTCTCTGACGCTAATGGGGATATCACTTTAGGTCAGTACATAAGCGTATTTAGAACGGGGACGAACGATTCAGAGGATTATCAAGTTTCGGCAGATCAATGCAATATCGATCAATGGGATATTGATGCAGATGGCACGAGTAATATAGCTGAGTTGATTGGCGGAACCGACCCTTGAGTCAATGAAGATTCATTACTTGAAATTCGAGATGATGCAGGAGTTGATCTAGGATTTATCACCAATAGGTTTGAGTCACGAATCCCAGAGGACAGACCTTACAATAAGTATTATGAAGAAGAGCTCGTTTATCACGAAGGAGGCAGACCACCTTCCGGTGCTTTGCATATCATCGAAATTAATATTAACGAGAGTGGTAATGGGATGCTATCCGATTCTCGCTTAGAAGGCGTCGGAAGCTGGCCAATACCCACGTCATTCACCGGTACCCGGACTTATTCAGAAAACGCTATTCACCGGGACGGTCAACAGCAGAAAAGCGAAGATTTTGGCGATTTATACATCACTACAAACTCTGTTAGTACAGTATCTTTTATTGATGAGCGAACACGGAGATACGAAGAGACATACCGTTACACTTACGATACCAGCGATGAGTATACGACCAGCACAGAGCGACAAGTTGATTTGATAGGCGAGCCTATTGAAGGAACTACTTTCTGTCAACCTGTTGCTGGAACGGTTGAAAGCAAGAAAACTAGACCCCGCGATACTAACGGAACGAGCAACCGAACAACTATAACGAAGGAAATTGATGACCAGTACTGGAGGGTTAGGTCCACGGTGACAGGCGAAGAACCCAGTGAAACTGAATATTTGGCGCGAGAATTTAGCTCTACATTTCAATGCTATTTCGTAGAGTTTTAGAACAGTTCGCACAAATTCGTAACATGGCAGATTGTCTGGTTTGGGAATCAAGCCGCCCTGGCTATAATCGTAGCGAGTGTCGGCTATGTGTTTATGCACACCAATACATATTTTATGTAAGTTAGTATTATTGGAAGAGAGAAAATTGCTGTGTACGGTAACTTTGGGCTATTAAATTCGTGAAATGCACGTTCAAAAATCAAATTATAGTGGGCTTGTTGTTAGGCATTGTTGTCTATGTGAGCTGTATGATGTTTCCACTATTCGGAGGCGATCTAACATTTTTTCCTAATGTTTTTCTGTATTACTCATCTGGAATTTGGTTGGGGGATATTTTCATTCAGGGACGGGGTGAAGCTGCAATACCTCTAGCCATAATTATTGGTCTTTTCGCTTGCATATTAACCATGATTTTTTATTGCTATGTGTTTTGTAAAATTAATGCTGCCTTCGCGGATAAAGAGGCTACATAGTCAATTGTTAGGTTAATTCGTTTTCTTGAGTATGTGAGGTGACATTGTTATCTAGTTCCGGTTTGGGAACAAAGCACGTATTGGATTCCACGCCATCTTGGTCCGCTTTCTGGGACGTTGAAACTGTAAAGCTGCCGCTCAGCTATACTCGTTGAATGCGTGCTTTGTGCCCACAGCGGGCATAGGAATTCCGCAGAAATAGTAGTACGCTTTGCGCATAACTGCTGTTAGGATAATCTAGCGATTGAGATATACGACAAAATATTTGACTGGTATTGTGACTCTAGAAGTCCTGATGCTGGAGTCGAAGTAATACGGTTGTTCGCCCAAAAATTACAACCAGAGGCAACAATTCTTGATATTGGGTGTGGGAATGGCGCTCCAATCACGGCCACATTGCTCGAACTTGGTATCAATCCCTATGGAATTGATAGTTCTATAAAGATGGTGACAGAATTCAAAAAAATATTTCCTGACGTTCCCGTTCAACATTCTGATGTATTGAATTCAAATTTTTTCAACCGTTCTTTTGATGCGGTTATCGGGTACGGGTTTATTTTTCATCTTTCGCAGGAACAACAAGAAATAGCAATTGAGAAAGTGGCGAACCATCTACAGCATGGTGGCTATTTTTTATTCAATTCGGGAGATGAGGACGGAGGTGAAATGACCTCACCAGAATACAATGGCGGGGAGAGCTTCATGCAGTATTCCATGTCATGTTTCAATTATGAAAATATTCTTCAGAGGAATGGTATGAGTTTGACAAGCCATTATATTGAAGAGGGTTTTGGCAGCACTATTTATATTGCAAAAAAGGTTTCTAACAAAACCGTGCGGTCCGACAATACTTCCCATCTGCACTGACGTTGATTTTAGAACTAACTTCCCTAACCTTGCCTACTTCGCCTTCACGCCCTGAGTCATTCAGTCAAGCATTTTCGACTGTTCCTAGATTTGCTATTAATGGTGATCCTCTGCGCTGTAATGCGGATAAGTATTGAGATTCATTGTATGGCCTATTGGTCTTCCAGCAAGCGAACAGAATGCGTATCCACTTAAACGCCAGTGAACGCACAGCTGCATTGTATGAAGCGCCTTTATCTCATTGTTGACGATAGTAGGCACCTGCCCAGAATGATTTATTAATAGTTTGGGCTGACCATTCGACAAACGTTTGTCTTAGAAACGTAGGGCAATGCCAACGCCAATGAACCCAATGCTTTTGACCACTTCGCTCTGTTACTGGTGATATGCCTGCGTACTGCTGCAGTTCAGCTGCTGATGTAAAACGCTCTCGTTGCTCGCCGAAGGCTGCTAGTAGTCGCGGAGCGAGAGAAGGCCCTGCGCCGGGTAAGGACTCGAACAACGCGTAATCAGCATGTTGAGGCGCTAACTCCGATATCGTTTCATCGTATTTCTTTATGGAACGTAAAATGGTTCGAAGTAAATCGATATGAACTAAAGCCTGAAGTGAGTTCGTTGCGATAACGGCTTTGTCTTTGGTTAGTGGCATTGATGAATTAATGAGCTCCAAGCGTTTGTCAATCAGGTCTTTGCGTCGAATGCTGTGGTCCTTGAAGAAGGAGGTGATTGTGCTTTGTCTGGCGCGCTTCACATTATCCAGCGTTGGCCAACGCTCAATAAAATCACAAAATGTGAATGTGTCAATTCGATCAAAAACCTCGAGAGATTGAGGGTAATATTGCTTTAACGTACTTCTAATACGGTTGGTCACACGTACTTTATCTTGTACCAGTTTTCGCCTCTGTTCAACTAATGCAATCAAGGAGCGCATCTCGGTACTTTGTGGTTTGAGCATTTTAAAACGCTCTGGATGTCGAAGTATGAGATCAAGTGCGAGCTCTGCATCCGTAGGATCGTCTTTAGCTCTGCTGGGGCTGAACGCTTCTCGATACTTTGCTAGTGTAGTCGGCGCTATCGGATATATGTCAATGAAGTCGTACTTCTGCAGCGCATAGACAATGGGGCCAGCGGCTAACTCCATAGCAAAAGCCATTTTTCCTCCGTACTTTTCTTGAAGAGACAAAACCCATTCTTCGATCTTCGCAGGGTTGTGTGGAATAACGCCAAATGTTTTACTTGAATCGCTCTCATGGGCAGATCGGATACAAAAGTCATGTTTCTTATCAGCCCAATCAATGCCAACATAAGCGGTATAGGTGGTGTTTTGCTTATTCATATGCAGACTCAACAATGCTATATTATGAAAAGGGATATGCATGTTCGAGTTCTGCGAAAGCAATATAGGTGAGCCGGTGCTACGGCATGCCCTGAGTATTCGTTAGTGAACCCAAACGCACCCATGGACTCGAACGTGAAGCCGAAAACATCACGTGTTAGGGAACCAATATTCGTAGTCCATGGGAGCATGTCCCGCCTTCACTGACAATTTAATATCAGTACACATAAGTGTCTCAGAAAACAGGACCGGGTGACTATAGTGGGAACCAAGCCGCCTAAGCGGACACTATTGATAATGTCCGCGATAGAGAAATCAGGCTACTTTTCCAAACACTTCAAGCAAAACATCGGGACGCTTCATTGCGATAGCGATAAGGGATTTTGCAGCCCCAGAAGGTTCGCGCCGTCCTTGTTCCCAGTCCTGAAGAGTACGTTTCGATACGCCTAAAAGTAGAGCAAATTGATCTTGCGATAATCCGACTCTGTGTCTTGCTTCAACGATGTCAGATACTTCAATGTTGTGTACTTGAGAGCGTTGATCAGCTTTCATCTGACGCACAGACGCCAGAAGCTCTGACCCAAGATCGCGCTTGGCATCACGCTCTTCTAACTCTTTATTTGATTTAGTCATTTTCTATTTCCTCTCGGATTTCGCGCAACACGTGTGCAGGGATGTTGTCGCTGATGTTCTTTGTATAGATCAGTAACAGCCAGACTTCACCGTTCGCTCGTTTGTTGAAGTAGATGACCCTGACACCACCGCTTTTACCGCTACCTTGTCGGCTCCAACGCACCTTTCGCACACCGCCGGAGCCTGACACTACATTACCTGCATCGGCATTAACCGCAATGAAAGAGGCGAAGGCCGCCCGTTCATCCTCAGTCCAGTAGTCGGAGACTAGCTTGGAGAACAGGGGCGTTTCGACAATAGTGAGCATGGTTAAATACTATACGGCATGGCCGTATAGTGTCAAGTAGGTAGGAGTAGATCTACGAGCAGTGTCCCACAATGCCCTTGTGGGACACTAACCCCTCATAGCCCCATCTGATGCGGTTTTTCAAATTGATCATTGCCAGGCTGTCCCACATCTATAGATATCGAATGAAATGGGACACTAGACATCACGTGGTTTGGTGCATAGGGCAGTTGCCTTCCACACTCGCGCCTTTTGCTTTCGTTATAAAGCTGAGCTAGTTCACAAGATGTTTAAGTACTTGGTACAGCCGATTTGGTTGCACTGTCAATTGACCTTTTTTTTGCATAACAGCCAGTCTAAAGCTCTTATTAAGAGCAGCTTATATTTACAGAAAAGTCCTGAAAAGCGATTCTTCTGCAAGAGTTTCTTTCTATGTCAGACTTGTTTACGAAAAAAAACATATGTTTTATCCTGTTGATGATGCTGCTCGCCTTCAATATAAGCAATCCAATAAATGAGGCAGAGGCAAGAATATGGATGGAGAAAGAGGGGTATAAAGAAGTCAGGATAGTGGCCACCGGCAAGCGATGTAACCGGAATAAGCGCCGTTTTAAATTTTTAGCCATAAACCGCGCTGGTAATAAGTCAACTGGTACGTTGTGTTTCGGCGCTGTGCGAGCACATACCTCAGTCAACGAAAAAGCAGTAAACAGCCAGGCGGAATATAAAAGGCTTTCAGCGTTAATGGAAAACTGATCGTGTAGTAACCATGCCAACGCTGCAGCCTTAATATTTAAACTTGCCCTGATTAAAATCAGATAAAACCAAAAGATCTCCGTTAATCGTTATTACGTAAAATGCTCGTTCGATTCCAGCCAACGACCGTCGCCTTGGGGACTTTGTTAGCTGAAAAGGGTAACAAACTAAATGGCGCTGCGACGGTGCTCCAGGTTGTACCAGTCAACAAAAACACCTACCCAGACTTCGAGCATCTTCTATCGCACTAAAACCCTCTGAGGGCCTTAGTGGGCAGTATTTGCTGACTCCTTCTTGAAAGTGGGTCAAGCATTGGCCAACGTTGTGGCTATGGGAAGAATGGTCTAGGATGACATTCAATTACCCACAAATTATTGAGTAATATTAGCAAGTTAGGAATAATTGCCTATGTTTATAGGAGTTCTTTCGTGAGAGCCCCTTGCTATGAGCCAATGGTCAGACAAAGAAACGGAGCACTGTCAGTTTCAAGATAAGCGGATCGGAAACCGATTTCGACAGATACTCAACGCTGTCGGTTCATTACCTGGCGCATCGATTCCTCAGGCTTGCCAAGACTGGGCTGAAACAAAAGCAGTCTATCGTTTTCTGTCTAATGAACGGGTCAACGCGCAGAATATTCTCAGCGGGCATTTTCATGAAACATCCAAGCGTATCGCTGCATGTGAAGGGCCTGTACTGGTACTTCACGATACCAGTGAATTTATCTTCAAACGCAAGGATCCGAAACCCATAGGTTCTACTAGAAAACTCCCTAGCAATGAGCGTATCAACGGTGCTTTCGGATTGAGTCGCACGGCTTGCGGCTGTCTTTTGCATGCCAGTTTGGCGATCACACCAGAAGGACTGCCTCTTGGGTTAACGGCAACACATCACTGGAGCCGCAAGGAATTCAAAAACACCACAGCGATGAAAAAGAAGATAAACCCAACACGGGTGCCTATAGCAACCAAAGAAAGTCAACGGTGGCTTGATAACATTTCGCGTACTCATGAAGTAATGGACTGTGACCCACAAAAGTTAATCCATGTGGGGGATCGAGAAGCCGATATATATGAGCTTTTCAGTCTATGTTCAAAGTTAAACACGTATTTTCTAATACGTGTTTGTGTGAACCGGCTTGCCGATGAAAGCACGCTATCAGAGGAGCTTGCATTGAGTAAAAAGCGATTCAACAAACGCATTGATTTTGATGATGCAAAAGGGAATAGAATAAGTACGCGTTTAGGTGTGAAGGTCAAAAAACTATTGTTGCATCCGCCTACTTACAAAGCAAAAGACTATGATGACCTTCACGTAACCGTAGTTTCGGCAGTCGAGGAAAAAGCGCCGGTTGATCGGGAAAGGATTCAATGGACGTTGATTACCAACCTGCCAGTGGCGAAAAAGGCTGATGCTCTGAGTGTCCTTCATTGGTACAAACAGCGCTGGAAAATTGAAACCTATTTCAAAGTCCTGAAGTCAGGGTTGGGACTAGAGTCTTCGAAACTGCGAGAACGCAAACGCTTAGAAAGATGGATTGCAGTGTGTTGCCTGATTGGTTGGCGTATTCAATGGCTGACTATGCTGGCACGTGAATCTGAGACGTTTCCTGAAACGCGTGTCTTTACCAAAAATGAATGTTTGATATTGAAGCGCACGGGCAGATCGCGTGATAAAGATAAAGGTATAAAAATTTACCTGTATGCTCTGGCAAGGCTAGGCGGTTATCTTAATCGCACAACAGATCCACCGCCAGGAATAATGGTCATCTGGCGAGGCATGCGTCGGCTAAGTGAGCTACGACAAGGCTACGAAATGGCTTTTGAAAAAGATGTGGGTAATTGAATGCTAGGATGAGCGGTTACTCAAGGCAATTCAAATTGACAAGAATTTGACGACGTCCACAATCTAATCTCTGAGAGCACCAAAGGAATTTCAGACATACCTCTAGTCGGCCGATATCAACTCACATTCAAAATAATCGGGTCGGAAAATGCGGAGCTTGATAACACTACTATCCGTTGCATCCGCACTTCTATTTAGTCTTGTCGTGCTGATTAAACTCGGAGTGCCCATAATTATCGCACTATTTTTTGCTGTATTAGCAGGGTACGTATGGTGGCTCTATGAACGAAAAGAAGATGAAGATCGTGGAGTTATCGATTACTTGGTTGCCTTAATGGATGCCAGGGATATTCTTAAATATATCAACAAGCTGTTCTGAAATGGGTAGACGCAGGATTCGGATCGGATAGGCCGCGACTGTTACCAGCCGCCGCCCTCCTAAGAACCGTGCATGCGAGTTTACCCGCACACGGCTCGAGCCTTTGCTGAAGCCATTCACATGACCTAGCAATCCAAGAGTCAAACAGGCTGCCATAGTTCCTCGCGCTTGGACGAATGGCGCTGTCGTTTGCGCCGTACAAAGTATGAGGTGTAGGCTGGATCGTACGGTGTCGCCGTAGCAATCACCTTAACGTGTCGAACGATCTTGGGGTACTAGAGTTTTTCCCTCGTAAACGGACAAAAACGGCTAGATCACTTGCCCTGTCTACGTTTCCGGAGGGGGTTACTTTTTTTACTAAAATTGAGATTTAGAGGTTTGGTGCGGCATTTTTCAATAACTTACGTGAGAAGTGTCCGTTTACGAGGGAAAAACTCTAGTACCCCACAGAGGAATACCATTGAGTGGACAGCTGGCTTGGGTCTTCACCACCTAAGCCGTGAACAGACAAGCCGGGATAATGCAGGCTATCCGATGAGCCTGAATCGTTATCAGAAGCACACGAAACTAGAGTTAATGCAATCGCGGACAATACTAAGCACCGAACATAATTCATAACACTGGTCCTATTAAAATTTGATACATCGTCTGAACTAAGCTAGTCGATTCTATAGTGTAAATTACGTGTCCCAGAATATCCATTGTGGGACACATACCCCTCATAGCCCCACCTGATGAGGTTCTTCATAACTGACACTGCTAGACTGTCCCACATTGATTGAATATCGATAATATGGGACTCGTCAAAGCTTATGTTAGCAAAGCTTCCAATTTCGTATCGTCATTCATAAGCTCTGATAACGAATGAACGGTGCCACGAAAAACAAGACAACCCATCACTGCTATAAAAGTTATATCTACAAAGAGATCTCTATTATCTCTGGTTTCTAAGTGCTCTTTCGAAACATTATTTTCAGTCAAGTATGGCTTGAGTTTTCCAAGTATTTTGTCAGGCAGATTGTCTACCGAATCTAAATCTATATCATGAGCAAACCTATTTCTAGAGAGTCGCAATAGGTCTGCGTTATTAGTGATATAGCTCGGAACCAATCTTAGTGATTTGAGTAATCCAATTCGTTGAGAAAAAGTTAAATCCCTTTCATCTAACTCTTTTGGTTTTTTGAGAAAAACGCGGAGCAAATCATCTATACGCTCTTCAATTATCATGGAAGCCACTACAAGAAGTAATCGATCATCATTTAGCGAGAATACCTTTTGTATTCGATTTAAGGCTAATTCAATCTGCTCTTTATTCGAATCATCATTCTCAGGCTTAATAGTCAAAGGTCGGTAGAGTATAGAACTCCCTTTTTCGCCTTCGAAAGTACACTGAATTTTGTATGTCATAATTATTTAGAAAGCACTCTGCTAATATATCCAACAAACAGATCAATTTAATCTACTACTCATTATCTACCAAGCTCCAACCACTTCCGCACGTGCTTCATCACCAACTAAATCCATATAAATCGCTGTCGTTTCAAGGTTGGTATGTCCCAGTAGTTTCTGAACAAGGCGTGGATTCCGCGTCTGCATCGCCATACGAACCCCGAAGCCGTGCCGCAAGCCTTTCGGTGATGCGTGATCACCTGAGATGTCTGCAGTCTCCATCACTGACCACACGTGCTTGGTCGCTTGTGTGCGGCCCCAACTCCATAATGGTAGCGATGCCTGGCGTTTGGTTTTCTTCAGCTTTCGAAGTCGGTGCGTGAGTTCCAGCGCATCGATGAGCGACTCAGGGCAGGGCACTGATCGGTACTTGATCTTGCCGCGTTGTTTGAGCGTTTGAAAGGTAATCGACTTGTCGGGCAGGTCAACACGATCGGCGGTGAGCGCTAACGCCTCCGATATTCTGCAACCCGTATACGCCAGCGTCAGACACAACGTACGCACCTCAGCACGCTCGTGCGCATTGGCTGCAGCAATGAACCGGCCTTGCTCTTCGCTAGTGAGGTATTTGCGTTTTCCTTCAATAGTGAACAATTCGCTAGTCATCTGTTCACTATAACGGTTTTCTGACACTGGTCAATGGTCTAGGAATGCGCCCTGTAGGGCTGTCAATGTTGACCCAAACGTCAAAAAGGTGAACAGTTCTTTACCAAACTGTTCACTTGCAAAAAATATGGGGAGTTAATGCATGAATATTCAACTCATGGCACGTGCTACGGCTGTATCTTTAGTAGTGCTAGTAATAACAACAGGATGCGCTTTAGGTGGTAAAGGTGGAAGAGATGGTGGTGACGCCACAATCGAAACGACTGTCGGTGATCTTCCTGAGTGCGCCAGCGTGACTGGGAATGTGCAGTGCAAGAACGTGGATGCAACACGGATTTTTACCGTCCCGGAAGCCTACCCACCAAGTGGATTCGCAGCTTATGGGATTATTGCTTTCGGTTCTAGAGCTATGCCTGCCGATATTGATAGACACTTGATGATATGCGAGGCGTACTCGGCAGCATTGGCTCATGCTTTTGAGAGTGATGTTCAGCAATCAGAACAACTAGTCACCGTTTGGCCGGTCACACGTTACGAAGTCTCCGTAAAACTAAACTACGCTCCTCGTGCCGAAGTATGCCAACCTGCCGTAAGGTACTATGACTTATTAACAGCACAGAAAGCGTACCGTGATGCTGAGCTTGCAGGCGCCAAGTTAAGTGGAATCGGACCCTATTTGCTGGCATGGTCTCCGTCTGATCAAAAAGGTCAAATGGATGCGCTTGTGCTTGTTGCTGATTTATCCACAGTTACGACTCCTTTACAGGCACAGAATGTCTTCAATAATTGGAGAAATGACATTGAAATGGATCCACTACTATGGAAAAATGGATGGGATTTGGATCGTGTGCGATTGAAAATACAACAGTGGGCTGACTTGTACGGAGAGCGAATGGTCACAATGCTAATACAGTAATAACAATGCGAACCGTATTAGATAAACTTGCAAAACAATCCCTGAGCACATTGGTAGGATTTATGTTTGGTCTTGCAGCAGTTTGGTGGGTCAAGCCAACAACTACCGGGGGTACTATTTTTGGCTCTTCGGAAAAATGTGTGGGTAAGAATCAGCTAATTGGCTGATAGAAGTGCCAGTACTAACGCAGAAGGTGCAC